>Ga0193959_1000965_pt1 | contig 11668 bp, 8 predicted proteins | sample FB_2_MG_FD_140333 | JGI IMG/M metagenome (GOLD analysis project Ga0193959, IMG submission 140333) | Microbial mat bacterial communities from the Broadkill River, Lewes, Delaware, United States - FB_2_MG | ecosystem: Environmental > Aquatic > Freshwater > River > Microbial mats | place: USA...
TCTCGCATGAACAAGACACTATTTGCTGCCAGTCAGGTAAGGTAACGCCATTTAATTGCACGTTATTATCAATATGCTGCTCTAATTCATCACGAAATGGGTTTGATGTGAGTAAACCAAGACCTAAAACTCCACTGATGGGATCAACTGGACACATAATTCCCCCACCATCACCATTGTCAGTTAATGAGCCACTTCTTCCCATGCGAAAGTAGCCGCCAATAACTTCTATCTTATCGCCCGTTTGCAAAACCCACGTACGAACCGTATTAACACTGGAGGGGTTAAAAACACTATAACCTGATGCTTGTTCTATATAAGACTCAATAAGTAGCCCTTCTGTCGCTATCACATCGCTATAGCTAATAATCACTTCTTCGATGCTTAAAGCCTTATCGTCATTGATAGGTTTAATGTGTATCTCATCATTTTCTTCAATAACTAAGCCTGCAAGAAAACCTTTACCGCCATAACCTTCAGGAATTTTGATACAAATGTTTTTTCCTAGTTGAAGCCTTAAAAGTTGTATTAGTTCTGACTTGTTGGTCAATGCTGTGCCATCAGCAGAGAAACCTTTAATGGGCTCTAAAAAACCAAGAAAGTCTGAACTGGGAATGTTGGCTATTTTTAAAAAAGATTTCTCAGCAAGTTTATGCTGAGTTATTTTCCTGTAAGGGATAGGATTTAATACATTCATTGCTTGGTGATATTGTTTATCACTTATATGCGCGCACTTTTCTTGCCATGACATTTTGTTACTTGCCATGCCCGCTAATAGATAATAATTAGGCCCAAATGAACACTCTTTATAGAGGCGTAACATTTCCATCACAATAGAGCTAGCACTGCGATTATGTCGTTTAGCCTCTTTGTTTATGATAGCAATTGTTCGTTTAACCCGAGCAAAGCCCGCTAATTGATCTAAACTCATAACCCCTGAACTGTCCTTATTTATTGAGAAACTGTAATAGTTATTTATTATTGAGTAGCTTTCTAAGAAAGCTTGCTAAGCCACATAATTCAGCCTCAAACTCTAGTTGGTGCACATCTTCACCATCTAGAAATCGAGGTATTTTCAAATGATTTGTTGTCGGTGTCAGCATACCGGCAACGGTAGTCGTTGCTGTTTTAATGCCACACTCTTTTAACCAAGGAAGTTGCGGCACATAGTTTTCTCCGCTAGGAAAACAAAAGTGCTGGAACTCCCCCTTTACTTTTGCTTGTTGTAGAAACTCAATATTTTGAGTGATTTCCTCTTTAAAACGCGCTTCATCTTGAGGTGAGCAATGCCGATGAGTATGCAACTGTATATCTAGGTACAATTCATGTAATGTTGATAATTCTTGCGCATTTAAAGAGCGGAACATCAGCTGCTCTTTTTCGTATAGGCTAACACTAAGTTTTTCTGCTATTTCCATTAAGATTTTTTGACGGCTCTCAAAATCATCGTTGGCATCTATAGCGTGACAAAGATTAGTTACGATATCGGTTATATTATCTGCTGTTATATCGTAATGGTGAATTCCTTTTAGTCTGTCACTCTTAATCACTAATGTTTTTCCGATAGAGCGCCACAATATGTACGCTAAAGCGACATTAATAACAGCCCCCTGCTTTTGTGCATAATAGCTAGTTACATAGAGCATCATTGTCAGTTGGTGTTTAGCTAATGTTTCTCCTACCAGTTCTTGAGTAGCGGCCCAGCCATCATCCATAGTTAATACAACGGTGCTATCATCAGATTGTTTTTTAATCGCATCAGACAATGCAATAACTTGATAAGGGCTATTCGCTAACCATTGCATTCTTTTGTCAAAGGTTTCTGGACGCATAAAAAGTTTCGGGCGAAACTTATACTCATCTCGATAAGCAAAGCCGTGATAGCAAAGCACACAGGTGTTTTTCTTATTTAATTGTCGCGCAATCCAAAAGCCACCAATCGACTTTATGGCAAAAAGCGCAGCTATCTTAATCGCTTTAAGCACGAGCGGGCAAACTCCTTAGTAAAAGACCATAAATTAATGAAGTAGAGCTTGCGATCACCTGGATATAATAAATCTGCCTTTATTTTTGGATTGAAAAACAACAAGATAAACTCAATAAAAATAAAACACTTCTTTTTAGTGGTGATTTGACTATCTTTTAATGAAGACAACATATAGCCAAAGTCAGCTGGCAACGCATTTCTAACATTAATGGTTTCAGTCAGCCTAATAGCTTTTTCTGGTGCAAGCTTCTCAAAAAAGTAATCTAAATGAATACAGGGAAAATGAATACCCGCTAAAATATCTAAGTTTAATGCAGCCCAATACCTAGAATTTAGTTCAATAAAGTCAAAAGACTGATTTTCTTCACACCACTTATATTCCACCATGGCAGGACCATTCCAATTGAGGTGCTTTAATCGTGCAATAGCATCTTGGTACATATCTTCTTGCCACCAACTATGCCTAAGTGATGTTAAGCCGCCAGTATGTGGGTTCTCATGAGTGGCTACTGCCATAGATTCTGCTAATAACTTGCCTTCTTGAAAAAGTAAATTTACCGTTGCTTTAACACCTGGGCTACAGTCTTGCACTATTACTTTGTCATAATGTCCAAAGATCTCAGTAACAGCTTGCTCTGCTTCAGCTTTAGTATGCGCTTTGATTATTTTGGCGTCATCGCCTTGATGAGCATAAAAGCCATCCCCTTTAATAAACAAGGGATACTGCCAACTTTCAATGGCTTGCCAGTCTATTTCATTTTCATGGGATGCTATTTGGGTATTAGAAATATGCTTAGTGAGTTGCTGGCTTTCAGCCGTGAAAAAGCTACTAAACACATCAACTTTACATAAACAGCGATAAATATCTTCTTCACTACTATCAATAGGGATCAACGGGGCAAATTCTTGAAAGTTATCGCGAATAGCAAGGTAGAAAGCTTCACTCGGTATGATGACATGAATGTCATTGTCTTTAATGTACTGACGTAACCAATCAAGATATTGATGGTCATCATATTCAGGACATTGAGCCGCACAACTAGCAAAAGTAGAGCGGCAACCCAGCGCGGCCACTTTAGCTGAAGCAGCATACACTTTATAACCGTGTTGCCCCAAAGATCGAATAACGGCTATAGCCCCCATAGAGTCAGCTTGGGGCACTAAAACGTTATATTTATTTCGCCAATTTTGTTCAATCGCTACGTTATTCATATTTTGCCATCTTAATATGGTTTTTACTCATGTGATTTACTAAGTCCAACCTGCTAGCTGGTTATTTCTTTCGATAATTAAGCGCCAGCCTTAAAGCAAACCTAAGCTCGGTTTCATCCCATGGGGTAAAACGCTTTATCTTATAACCTTCTGATTTCTGATCACTTAATATGCCCCAGTCTGTTGAGAATGCAGCTTTAAAGCCTAGTGATTTCACCATTTCTATATGCTGTGAGTTAAAGTCTTGCTCATACTTGCCATTGGGATAAGCAAAAAACTCAACTCGCTGCTCTATTATGTTTTCAAGTATCTCTTTGCTTTGCTTAATTTCTAACAAAGCAGCGCTATTGCTTTCTTTATTTAGTATAGGATGACTATGAGTATGTGCCCCAATGGTCATTCCACTAGCATGCATTTCTTTAATTTGCTCAGCAGATAAGAACTTATCTATTGTTTTATTGAATTGAGTTTGTTGTTTAATAGACTCAACAGCAGCCTCTCTTTGCATTAAGGGTAAGTACTTTGTGCTTTCAACCAGTTGATATCGGGCAACGACTCTTTTTTCAAAACTACTTATATCAAATAATTTCCCTTGTAATGAAAGCTCTGTCACTTCATCTGGCGCATTAAAAATGGCTGCATATATTTCTTCATCCCACAAACCACCTTTTGTTAAACCTTGAGTACTAATAAAGAAGGCACCTGTAACCCCCTCATCAAGTAACGTTTTATAAATAAAGTCATAACTATCACGATAGCCATCATCAATAGTAATGCAAACAGCTCTGGGGGGTAATTCATTGCGGGCTTGTAGTTCAAGTGCTAAAGGTAATGGTAATACCGTGAAGTACTTATTTAGCCATTTGATTTGTTGCTTGAATAAATCCCAGTAAATACTTTTAGGGTTTTTGGCACTATAAGACTCTCCCACTCTATGATAAGTGAGAATATTGAGTTTCGTAATTTTACCATCATAGCTCCAGTGGCTAGCGCACTTTCGAATTATCCAATTAAACACGATAGTTACTACCCCTATATTGAGCTTGTGGTTGAGCTGAACTGCAAAGCCGGTGATCAATCACAAAGACTATTGCAAGTAAGGCATAGAACATATCAAAGTAGGCTAAACTAACGCCTGCACCGCCCACACAATATGCAAGCAAAGATACTTTTAATAAACTGCAAAGTGTCACAATACTTTCATCTTGATTAGTGCGCCTTACTCGTTTTGCTACCCTACTTGCCTTTCGATAAGCTGTTAAAATAATCCCTAAATAAATAAGCAGCCCAATATAACCGTGATCACCTAGCACTTGAAAATAAATACTATGTGCTGCTTTAAAGGCAACATGTCCCATATGGGCAGTATCAACAAGTTCATTAAAGCTGCCTGCCGCATCATAGCTCCACCAGATATAGCTTGTTTGTCCCGCTTTAAAACCACCGCCAGTAAATGGATTATCATTGGCCATTAATACCGCATGCTTCCATGCCAGCACTCGCCCTAAAAATGAAGAATCTTCTTGAGCTGTTTCAAGGGTATCCATTCTATTAGTCCACGATGACGGTATATAATTACTGGCAATAACAAGTGAGAAAGACAGTAAAACAGCATATAAAACCTTACGCTTGCTTTGCCACCAAAAGTAACCACCCACAACTAATAAAGCGACAGTTCCCCCTCGTGAATAAGTACCAACAATCGCGACAACATTTAATACAACCGCACACATCAGTCCTAATTTAATCCACTTAGTTTTATTGATATGCATTAAATAGACTAATAAAGGCAACATCATATTAAAGGCCAAGGCCAGTTCATTTCTATCACTCAATACATGTCCAGATAACCCGGCAATACGATGTCCTCCACCGGAAGCAATATATTTCAACCCTTCCAAACAACCATAAAAGCCAACAGATAAAGCAAGTGCCCAGATAAAGACATTGATATGTAACTGGTTTCTCAGTACTAAAATACTAAAAATGTACAGCAAAGTAATTTTTAAAAACTCTATCCATTCTGACCATACTATTGCGGGTATAGAAATAGTGGCGATACTGGTCATTAATGTCCAAAACAGAAACAGCACGATTAAAAAGGTTAATTTATCTCCCTCAAGTTTCTGTTTATCTTGCCATTTAACGTAAGAAAGAAACGCACATACAACGATGATTAAGTTATAACGAAAGTTACCTGCAAAACCGTAGACCCAGCCATTGGGAAAGTGCATTGCCACCCACAACCACATTGCCGCGCCAATAAATGGTCTCTTTAAAGAGGCATATAAAAGAAAAGGTAAAATTAGCAGAAAAAATATATCTCTCACTATCGATATTTCCTGCTTTTAGCAACGTCTTTATGTTCTACTTCCTCAGACTTTTTATCATCTTCTCTAATAGCCCAGAAGCATAGATATACAACAGCACATAAGTTGACCGCCCATAAAATACTTTCCACCTTAGCTCTCCACTTTGCTTATGACATAGCGAAACTTTCCAGATTTTTCTGCTGCTATGTTGTCAACAACTTCAATCTCGATAGTTACGTCTTCTCCTAGGCGTGCTTTAAATCCTGAAATAATCGACTTGCTCAGCTGTTGCGATAACACTCCCTTCACGGTAGGCACAAGTTCAATTCTAGTCTTAAACTTCGTTTCTTGTATTATTTTAAATGCTTCTACGCCATCTAACTCTCTGATCACATAAATTAAGGCGAGGCCATGCATTAATGTTCCATCTGCAGCGACAACAAAATCTGTTGAGCGTCCTTCAATATCCTTTAATACGGGTAAGCCGCGGCCACATGGGCATGTTTTACTATCAATAGCAGCGATATCACCTGTTTTATAACGAACAAAAGGAAAATCACCCGTTGCTAAGTGAGTAACAACTATTTCTCCTTTTTCCCCCTCTGACACTACATTTCCTTGCTTATCAACAATCTCTACTATGATATCTTCAGCAGAAATATGCATACTGCCTTCTGGACATTGATGCGCGATAAAGCCCGCATCTCGACTTCCATATCCATTTGCCACAGGAGCATTAAAAACCTGCTCAATCATTTCCTTTTGATAAGGGTATAAGCGCTCAGAGGTAACAAAAATTACCTTAACATTTAATTGTGAAAGCTCTATTTGATGTTGCTGGGCCGTTTTAGCGATCAAATGAAAAACAGAGGGGTAACCAAAAAGCATAGTTGGGTTTGTTTGTTGAATTTGCTTTATAAAGCCAAGTATTTTGCTTTCATCCATATCAAATGCAGGTATCAAAGTAGAGCGAAACAGTTTATCTCTAAGTATTCGCACTTTATCTTGAGCGCCCAATTCAATTGGAGAGCCCCAAGCAACAATCTCTTTATCGCCAATATCAACATCCCACCATCTGGTCGCCCGCCATTTCTCTGCAACATCATGGCTCACCCTTTCACTACTCAATAAAAAGGTTAACGGGTTACCACTTGAACCACCCGTAGTAAATGGCGTAACTGCACCTGAGTCAGTAGCACGCATTTGCGAAAAGTTATCTTTAATGGTGTGTTTATCTAGAAAAGGGAGCTTAGCAAGATCTTGTACATTTTCGACCTGTTCAGCGCTAAGGTTATGTTCTTGAAGTAACTGCTGGTAATACGGAACCTGAATACTAATTTGCGCTATAAATTTTTGTAAACGCTGCTGTTGCTTTGCAAGGATTTTGTCTTTGCTTAACCATTGGCTTTGTTCAAGGTTATTGTGAATTGAGACAGTTTTGTGCCCTTTCAACCACTCATGGAGTGGAAAAAATAATTTTGAAACAATTTTTGTATATAAACCTGCCATGACTCCCTGTCCCTTACGTTTTTAACGTGTTACTCGCTAAAGCATCATCATAACAAGCTTTTAACGTTAACCAAACATTCGACCAATAAAACTTAGTTACCGTTTGCAAACCATTTTCAATTAAGTCTGATGACAACTGGCTATCATTTAATACGTTCAAAACATTTTCAGCCATTACTTGTTCATCGCCTATGGCTACAAGTAAAGCATCATGTTGATCGGTCACTAAATTAGGGATGCCTCCAGCATTAGTTGTCACCACAGGTGTGCCACAAGCTAACGACTCGATAATAGCATTAGGTGTATTATCTACTGTACTCGCATTTATCATTATGTCTGATGATTGGTATAACCTTGCCATTTCGGCTGGCGTTAACTTCCCCGTAAAAACAACATGACTCTCAAGGTTTAACGACTTAACAAGCTGTTTTAACTTTTCTCGCTCTGGCCCTGTACCTGCTATAGATAATTTAGCTTTTGGTAAGTCTTTATGAATGATAGCAAATGCCTGAATAGCCGTATCTACGCCATATATTTGCTCTAAATTGCGCGTAACAATAATATGGGGTGATGATGATTTAGTTTTCTTTTCTTTTTCAAAGAATAACGTTTGATCAAGAACGTTCGGCACTATTTCGGCTTGCACTTCAAACTGATTAAATACTTGCTTCAAAAAGCTAGAAGGTACAATCACGTTTTGTACTTTGCTTAAGGACAAGTTAACCCAACGCCATTGCTTATCAAAAAACTGTTGGGCATGTCCGCCTCGATAATTCACTATTACGGGCTTATTATGAAATCGTGCAATCACTATTGCAGGTGCTGCAAATAAGTGCCAAGACCAACCAGAATTAGCCATGATATGAACAATATCGGTATGAGATAAACGGCTAAAAAGCGTCCAGATATATGCAACTAAACGAAAAAGCGCTCTAACCACTGGAATTTGACCAACAAAATTTGGTTTATAATCTGCATTGGTTCGAATAATCTCTACATCAAGATTTTCATCCCTTAGAAACTCTGCTAACTTTTTCGTTTGGTTTGCCATACCTCCAGCGGGAGGAGCTAAAGGACCAATGATTGTCACTTTACTTAAACTAGACATAAGTTAGTCTTCAATCAACTGTTGATAAAGTGGTTGATATTTTTTAACGCTATTGGGCCAATTTCGAATATTCTCAACATATTCTCGCCCTTGAATAACCTGGCTTTCACGTAGTTCATTATTAGCTAATAACTCAGATATTTTATTGCTTAAGTGCTCGACATTGCCAGCCTCAAAAAGAAAGCCATTTTGCTGATCGGTTATTAATTCATGGTGTCCACCAACATCGGATGCAAGGACTACCTTCCCTTGCGCCATGGCCTCTAATGGTTTTAATGGCGTTACCAAATCGGTTAAACGCATCGCTTTTCTCGGGTACACCAATAAATCCACTAAACTGTAATATTGACCAACCTCTTCATGAGGCACGCGTCCTGTAAAGATAACCTTATCTTCTAAACCTAATAGAGACACTTGATGTTTTAAATTCTGCTCTTGTGGTCCGCCACCGACTAAAAGCAACCTAACATTCGCGTTATTTTTTAACACATCAGGCATTGCTTCAATGAGTAAATCAAGCCCTTCATAGGCATAAAAAGATCCAAGAAAGCCCAAGACATGGCAACCCATTAAGTTTAAAGACTGTTCTAACTGGCAATTTTTCTCTTTAATCACATCAAACTGTTCAACATTTACCGCATTGGGAATTACCGTAAACTTGTCTTGGTTAAAGCCTCGGGCAATTAAGTCTTTTTTTAATCCTTCACATATCGTGGTGACAGCATCTGCATGTTTAACGACATGAGTTTCTAATTTTCGCGTAAGTCGATAACGTAAATCACCTTCTTTACAAGTACCATGATCTACCGCGGCATCTTCCCAGAAGGCCCTTATTTCATAAACAACGGGTAAACCTGACTTTCTACCCGCCTTAAGAGCAGCTAAACCATTTAACGCAGGTGAATGAGCATGAATAACATCAGGTTTTTCTATTTCAATAACCTCTAGAATTCGCTTTACCATAGGGGCAATATTTGCCATTTGATTAAGCACGGGCAATTTTGACATAACACCTGATGTTGGGGCACTACGATAAAAAGTTAAACCGTCAACTACATCAATACTCGCCTCATCATTACCATGCTTTGGACTCGTAACATGGCATGTTTCAATACCTAGCGCATGCTGCTGCTTTAGAATTGAGCGACTTCGAAAGGTATATCCACTGTGTAAAGGTATTGAGTGATCAAATACGTGCAATACTTTCATCAATTACTCCGCTTGCGATTGTTTATGAAAAGAAGCAAACATTAATAATGTCCACAAAGGTGCACTGTATTCTCTTCTTCCTGACTGATGGTCGTCTAACCAACGTGTTATTGTATCCATATTAAATAAGCCCGTAGCTCGCATTTCATCACTGAGTAAAGCTTGACGAATCTTTTCCTTCAATGGCCCTTTAAACCAATCAGCTAATGGCACACGAAAGCCCATTTTATTACGGTATAACACATCTTCTGGTAAATGAGCTTCCATCGATTTCTTCAACAAATACTTACCGCAACCTTGCTTCAATTTTAACGACGTTGGTACTTGAGCTGTCCACTCAACAAATTTATGATCTAAAAACGGCACTCTTACTTCTAAGCTATGTGCCATACTCGCACGATCAACTTTCGTTAAAATATCACCAACTAAATACGTTTTAATATCAATGTATTGAATTAAGGATAGTGGGTCATCACCATCAAAGTTTTTTTGATGCTCTCGAAATACATCTAATGCTGAATAACCATTTAATTGTTGATTAAGCTGAGGTGAAAATAGTTCTTTTCGTTGTTGGTTATTTAATAATGAAACGCCATGAAAATAACCTTCTGCTGTGTCCATTGCTAACGATTGAAATGTCGTTTTTGCTCTTAAGAACTGCGGAGCCCAATCAAGCTTAGGATATAACTTACCTAACAGACCAAAAACAGGTTTTCGAATAACGTAGGGTAAAATTGAGCGAACTTTCTCTTCATTCATCATTAACCCATAACGACGATAACCTGCCAGTAATTCATCAGCACCATCACCAGATAAGCATACGGTTACCTTCTCACGAGCCAATTGGCATACTCGGTAAGTTGGCATAGCCGAACTATCTGCATAAGGTTCATCATATAACTGAGCTAGTGAGTCAACTAAATCAAAATCATCACTTGCCACTATTCTTTCTTGATGCTCTGTTGCATATCGCTTTGCTACTTGGCGAGCAAAGTCTGTCTCATTATAGTTTTCTACATCAAAACCAATTGAACAGGTTGCTACGGCTTTATCTGAAAGGTTAGACATCATGGCAACAACGGCACTTGAATCTACACCACCTGACAAAAATGATCCCAGTGGCACATCTGCCATCATATGGCTTTCAACGGCCGCTTTTAACTCTTGCTCCATTTCATCGAGTAGCTGAGCTTCTGATAATTGGCTTTGCTTTGCATAGCTCACATCCCAATACTGTTTAACTGTAGGGTGTGTATCACCCACTTTAATCGTTAATGTATGCCCCGGAGAAAGTTTAGCTACTTGTTGGTATATAGTATGTGGCTCAGCGACATAACCTAGAGCAAAATATTGCTCTATGGCTTTTGCATCAATTGTCTTATCAAGCGCCGGAACTAAAGAAATACTCTTTAATTCTGACGCAAAATATAATGTGTCGTTAACAACGGCATAGAAAAGCGGCTTTATACCTAAGCGATCTCTTGCAATAAAAAGTGTTTGTTCTTTCTTATCCCAAATAGCAAAAGTAAACATGCCTTGCAGCTTATCGACACAACAAGAAGACCATTGCATGTAAGCATGTAAAATAACTTCTGTATCACTATGGCTATGAAAGCGATGCCCTAGCTGCTCAAGCTCAGCTCGAACCGCTTTAAAATTATAGATTTCACCATTAAAAATTAACACGAAATTACTATCATCACTTAGCATAGGTTGCTGTCCCGACGATAAATCGATAATTGATAATCTTCTATGTCCAAGGGCAACGTGCTCATCAAGGAACTCTCCCCCTTCATCTGGGCCACGATGGAATTGCGCTTGATTCATTTGTGCTAATAATGCTTGGTTTACTGCTGTGCCTGCTTTTAAATTAATAAAGCCTGTGATACCACACATATTCTAGATTATCCTTTACCTATTAGCGCGTTATACTCATTCAAGTATGCCTGCACCATATTTTTTTCATTGAAGTGATTTAATATACGTTTTCGGCCATTTTCACCGTGCTTTATAATTAACTCAGGTTCATCTAAATACTTTTTAATGGCACTCGCCAGCGCCTCAGGGTTACTTTTCTCAACTAAAAAGCCTTCAACACCATCAGTAATCACTTCAGGAATACCGCCGACTGCTGTCGATACCACAGCAGTTTTTCCTGACATAGCTTCAAGTATTGTCATAGGTATGCCTTCTGCTAGTGAAGATAAAACAAAAATATCTGTCTCTGATATTATTTGCGCAATATCATCTCTAGCACCTAAAAAGTGTACGCTAGTTAATTCATTTGCTTGACAAAAACTCTCTAATTCAGCTTTTTTTGCTCCGTCGCCA
>Ga0193959_1000967_pt1 | contig 11656 bp, 12 predicted proteins | sample FB_2_MG_FD_140333 | JGI IMG/M metagenome (GOLD analysis project Ga0193959, IMG submission 140333) | Microbial mat bacterial communities from the Broadkill River, Lewes, Delaware, United States - FB_2_MG | ecosystem: Environmental > Aquatic > Freshwater > River > Microbial mats | place: USA...
GCTTTCAGTGTATCGGCAATCAGGAAGGCCAGTTCCAGTGACTGATCGGCGTTGAGGCGCGGGTCGCACTGGGTGTGGTAGCGGTCGGCCAAGCCCTCTTCGGTGATGCGGTAGGCGCCGCCGATACACTCGGTCACGTCATTGCCGGTCATCTCGAAGTGAACACCACCGGCATGAGTGCCTTCGGCGTTGTGGACTTCGAAGAAGCCTTTCATTTCCGCCAGAATAGCGTCGACGCTGCGGGTCTTGTAGCCGCTGGAAGCCTTGATGGTGTTACCGTGCATGGGGTCGGAACTCCACACCACGTGGTGGCCGCTGGCCTTGACCGCACGCACCAGCGGCGGCAGCATCTCGGTGATCTTGTCGGCGCCCATGCGCGCGATCAGCGTGATGCGACCCGGAATCTGGGCCGGGTTGAGGATATCCAGCAGGCGCAGCAGGTCGTCCACCTGAGTGCTGGGGCCCACCTTGATGCCGATCGGATTGCGCACGCCGCGCAGGAACTCCACATGGGCGTGGTCCGGCTGACGGGTACGGTCGCCGATCCACAGCATGTGTGCCGAGCAGTCGTACCAGTCACCGGTCAGGCTGTCCTGACGGGTCAGGGCCTGCTCGTAGCCCAGCAGCAATGCCTCGTGCGAGGTGTAGAGGTTGGTTTCCTTCAGCTGCGGGGTGTTGGCCGAGCTGATGCCACAGGCTTCGATGAAGGCCATGGTCTGGTCGATCTGGTCGGCCAGATTCTGAAATTTTTCGCTCTGCGGGCTCTGTTGCACGAAGCCCTGAGTCCACTGATGTACCTTGTGCAGGTCGGCGAAGCCGCCAGTGGCGAAGGCGCGCAGCAGGTTCAGCGTGGCTGAGGACTGGTGGTAGGCCGACAGCAGACGCTGGGGGTCGGGTGTACGTGCTTCGGTGGTGAAGGCGATGTCGTTGATGATGTCGCCACGGTAGCTGGGCAGCTCGATACCGTTGATGGTTTCGGTATCGGCCGAACGCGGTTTGGCGAACTGGCCGGCCATGCGGCCGATCTTCACTACCGGGCAGCTGCCGGCAAAGGTCATCACCACCGCCATCTGCAGCATCACCTTGAAGGTGTCGCGAATCTTGTTGGCATTGAATTCGGCAAAGCTTTCGGCACAGTCACCGCCCTGCAGCAGGAATGCCTTGCCTTCGGCGACCTGTGCCAGTTCGCTGGTCAGTGAGCGGATCTCGCCGGCAAATACCAGCGGCGGATACTCACCGAGCACCTTTTCCACCTGATACAGGGCGTCCTGATCAGGGTAGGTCGGGTGCTGTTTGATCGGCTTGCTGCGCCAGCTGTCGGGAGTCCAGTTTTCCATCTTTGCTACTCACTGCTTGTCTTAACGAATAGGAACCCCCGATGGTACCGCAAAACGGCGTCTTCGACAGCCTGCGCAGAGCCGGCAAGGGCCGGTATAATGGCTGTTTCCCGTTGATAGTCTGCCTGGAGGCCGAATGACAGCCCGAGTTTTTCACGTGTCGCCCACCTATATCCGCCGCCAGAAGGCCAAGCAACTTGGCTGGATGCTGATGATGCTGGGACTGGTGGCGGTCAGTCTGTACTACCTGGTGCAGGTGCTGAGCGGGGAAATCGTGCTGGTCGATCTGCTGGTGCCTGTGCTGGGCGTCGTGTCCTGCTCGGCGTATGTAGCCAAGCTGGTGCTGCAGATGAGGCTGGGCAAGGCGGCTTACCCGGCGCTGACCTGGGACGCTGAAGCGGAGGTGCTGAGCCTGCAGCAGCCGGAAGGACCGGTTGCTCTGACGCTGGCTTCAATCCTCAGTGCGCGCGTGCAACTGGGGCTGGGGCGCGTACTGGCGCTGACCCTGATCACGGAGTCAGGAGAGCAGCTGCGACTGGAGGGCTATGAGGCACTGGATGAACTGGTGGACCTGATGGAAAGCCACTTGCCCGAAGGGCAGGTTGTCCGTACGCGCCTGCGCTACTGATACCGGTCGTAGCGCCCGATGTATCAGGCGCTGCGGATACCGTTCAGATTGCGGAAGGTGACGTCGCGGGCCGTGCTGAGAAAGTCGGCCATGAAGTCGGCTTCCTTCTGGTCCTCACGCATGGCCGCGTACAGGGTGCACCAAAGCCCTTTTTCGCCCAGCGGACGGGAGGCGATGTAGTTGCGTTGCAGGTATTCATAGGCGGCCCAGTTGGGCAGGGCGGCCACGCCGCGCGCACTGGCAACCAGCTGCATGATCATCACGGTCAACTCGGAGGTGCGCACTTCCAGCGGCTCCACCCCGGCGGGGTCGAGGAAGCGGGTGAACACGTCCAGCCGATCCTGCTCAACCGGGTAGGTGATCAGGGTTTCGTCGACCAGGTCTTCCGGGCGTACGTAGCGCTGATTGGTCAGTCGATGCTGACGCCCCATGACCAGTACCGATTCGTAGCTGAACAGGGGGACGTAATGAATACCGGTACGTGGCTCGGGGTCGGATGTGATGACCAGATCCAGATCGCCGCGGCTCAAGGCCGGCAGGGGCTGGAAGCTGAAGCCGGTCGACAGGTCCAGTTCCACTTCCGGCCAGTGCTGGCGGAAATGGTCGATGGTAGGCATCAGCCAGTCAAAGCAGCTGTGACACTCGATACAGATATTCAGCCGGCCGGTTTCGCCACCTGCCAGACGCGAAATGTCACGTTCGGCGCTGCGTACCATCGGCAGCAGCTCATCAGCCAGTGCCAGCAGGCGCTGACCCGCGCTGGTGAAGCAGATCGGGCGTGTCTTGCGGATGAACAGCGAACAGTTAAGACGCTCTTCAAGGTCCTTGATCTGGTGTGACAGGGCGGACTGGGTGAGGTGTATGCGTTCGGCGGCTTCCACCAGGCTGCCGGCATCGCGAAGTGCGGCAAGCGTTTTCAAGTGACGAATCTCAATCATGCCAAAGGTCCCGGTCACAGGTTGTTGCCAGTATAGTCTTGATCGGCGTGCTCTGGCGAATTTCGCGGCAGGCGGGTATGCCTGCCGCGATCAGCCCGTCAGGATTTGACCAGCAGGAATTCCAGCAGGGCTTTCTGGGCGTGGAGGCGGTTTTCGGCTTCTTCGAAGACCACGGAGCGGGGGTCGTCCAGCATGTCTTCGCTGACTTCTTCGCCACGGTGAGCGGGCAGGCAGTGCATGAAGATGGCGTCTTCAGCGGCCAGGTCCATCAGCGCAGGGCTGACCTGATAGCCGCGGAATTCACGCACGCGTTCGCGCTGTTCGTCTTCCTGACCCATGGACGCCCAGACGTCGGTAACCACCAGATGAGCGCCTTTGACAGCTTCTTCCGGGCTCTCAAACAGGCTCACCCGGTCGCTGTTGCGCGCCACCAGATCGGCGTTGGGTGCGAAGTCTTCCGGGCAGGCCACGTTCAGCTTGAAGTCGAACTGGCGCGCAGCATTGATATAGGAGTTGCACATGTTGTTGCCATCACCGACCCAGGCCACGGTCTTGCCCTTGATGGAGCCGCGTTGTTCGATGAAGGTCTGCATATCGGCCAGCAGCTGGCAGGGGTGATAGTCGTCGGTCAGGGCGTTGATCACCGGTACTCGGGAGTAACGGGCAAAGGTTTCCACCAGCTCGTGGCTGAAGGTACGGATCATCACCACGTCGACCATGCTGGAGATGACGCGCGCGCTGTCTTCCACCGGTTCGCCACGGCCCAGCTGAGTGTCACGAGGCGAGAGAAACATGGCGTGGCCGCCGAACTGGGCCATGCCGGCTTCAAACGAAACACGGGTGCGAGTGGAGGCCTTTTCGAAGATCATGGCCATGACCTTGTTCTTCAGCGGCTCGTAGGTTTCATCGGCATTGCGCATCTGCTTCAGGATGATGGCGCGCTGCACGATCTGTTGCAGCTCGTCCGGTGTCATATCCAGCAGGGTTAGAAAGTGTCTTGTACTCATAGGTCAGCTTGGTCGGTGGCTCTGAGCCGCCGGCTCCCGTAAAGAATGTCTGGTTAGTGGTCCGCCGCAGCGTCGAGTTCTTCTCCGGCGTATACCCGGATCAACTGGGAAATGGTGCTTACCAGCAGGTCGGCTTCCTGGTCGCTCATGGTCAGCGGGGGCAGCATGCGGATCACGTGGCCGCCTCCCGTGACGTTCAACAGTATCCCCTTGACCTTGGCCAGTACAGCCAGTTCGGTACCTGCTTCGCTCAGTTCGATACCGATCATCAGGCCCTTGTTACGCACTTCCTTGACGTAGGATGCGTCACCGATTTCGGCGCGGAAGCCGTCGCAAATGCGCTGGCCGAGTGCGGTAGCGCGGGCACAGAGATTATCCTGCACGATGGTGTCGACAACGGCGATGCTGGCGGCGCAGGCGAGCGGGTTGCCGCCGTAGGTGGTGCCATGGGCGCCGGGGGTAAAGACTTCGGCAGCCAGGCCGCGAGCCAGGCAGGCCCCAATCGGGAAACCGTTGCCCAGGCCCTTGGCCGTGGTAACCACGTCGGGCAGGATGCCGTTGTGCTGGTAGGCAAAATACTGGCCGGTACGGCCGTTGCCGGTCTGGACTTCATCCAGCATCAGCAGCAGCTGGTGTTCATCGCACAGAGCGCGCAGCTGGTTGAGATAGTCGTCAGCCGGGATATGCACACCGCCTTCGCCCTGAATCGGTTCCACCAGTACAGCGACCACGTTGGGGTTGCTGCTGGCGACCTGGCGAACGGCGTCAATATCATCGAAGGGAACGCGTACAAAGCCGCTGACCAGTGGTTCAAACCCCTGCTGTACGGCACGGTTGCCGGTCGCGCTGAGGGTGGCCAGCGTACGGCCGTGGAAAGACTGATCCATCACGATAATGGCCGGGCTATCGATGCCACGGGCGTGGCCATGACGGCGCGCCAGCTTGATGGCGGTTTCGTTGGCTTCGGCTCCTGAATTGGCGAAGAATACATTCTCCATGCCCGATACCTGCACCAGGCGCTCGGCCAGTTCTTCCTGCAGCGGAATGGTATACAGGTTGGAGCAGTGCACCAGCTTGGCGGCCTGTTCGCTGATGGCGCGGGTAACGGCCGGGTGGGCGTGGCCCAGGCCGGTGACAGCGATGCCACAGAGGGCGTCCAGGTAACGATTACCGTCGGTGTCGTACAGCCAGGTTCCTTCGCCGCGCTCAAAGGCGACCGACAACCGGTTGAAAACGTTCATCAATGGCTTGGTGGCCATGGGGAGTCTCCCTACAACGCAAAAAGGCAGCCCTGGCTGCCGATAAAACAAACATTCTATGGGGCGCAACCGAATTTGGCAATTCGGCGCAGGGAAACCCAGATCATGAAACGGTATGGTTTTCTTGAAATAGATCGCCTTAATCCCCATACATTCAACAGCCAGTATCCGGGGCGGGCTAAGTTGAGTGAAACGCTGGGGTATATGCTAGAATACGCGCTGGCTCGGACCCAAGATGAACTAAAAGGTGTATCCATGAGTGTAGTTGAAACCATCAAAGAGCAGATCGAAAACAACACGATTCTGCTGTACATGAAAGGCACGCCCCGTTTCCCGCAGTGCGGTTTTTCGTCGCGTGCGGTTGAAGCCGTGATGTCCTGCGGTGAGCGCTTCGCCTTCGTCAATATTCTGGAAAACCCGGATATCCGCGCCGAGCTGCCCAAGTACGCCAACTGGCCGACTTTCCCTCAGCTCTGGATCAATGGTGAGCTGGTCGGTGGTTGCGATATCATCTGCGAGATGGCAGCCAGCGGTGAGCTGCAAGAGATGATCGTGGCAGCGGCAAAAAGCGCTGACAACGAAGGCGCCTGAGCCTGCTGCGGCAATTAACCCTCCGGGGCATGGCAAGCATGTGCCGGAACCCAAACCGATAACGATATCATTCGACACGGAGAGATAAGCATGGGCGTACTGGTAGGTAAACAGGCTCCTGACTTCAACGCGGCAGCGGTACTGGGCGATGGCCAGATCGTGGACAACTACAACCTGCAGGAAGCGATCAAGGGCAAATACGGCCTGGTATTCTTCTACCCGCTGGACTTCACCTTCGTGTGCCCGTCCGAGCTGATCGCGCTGGATCACCGTATGGACGCGTTCCAGGAGCGTGGCGTTGAGGTAATCGGTGTATCCATCGACTCTCAGTTCACTCACAACGCCTGGCGTAACACCCCGGTGAACGAAGGTGGCATCGGTCAGGTCAAGTACACCCTGGTGGCGGACGTGAAGCACGAAATCTGCCAGGCATACGATGTTGAAGCGGATGCGGGTGTCGCTTTCCGTGGTGCGTTCCTGATCGACAAGGACGGTGTAGTACGTTCTCAGATCGTTAACGACCTGCCGCTGGGCCGTAACATGGATGAGCTGATCCGCCTGGTTGACGCGCTGCAGTTCCACGAAGAGCACGGCGAAGTATGCCCGGCTGGCTGGAACAAGGGTGACAAGGGCATGGACGCGTCTCCGACTGGCGTTGCCAAGTACCTGTCCGAAGAGTCCGGCAAGCTGTAATACGGCGGCTGCCGAATGTAAAAAGCCGCGCCCTTGGGTGCGGCTTTTTTGTGGCGTGTCGACAGGTGAGGCTTGCTCAGTCGCGAGTAGCCAACACCATTTCCCAACCGCCCATATCCTTCCAGCGATTGACGATGCTGCAGAACAGTTCGGCCGTTTTGACGGTGTCGTAGAGAGCCGAGTGTGCCTGCTCGTTGTCGAACTCGATATCGGCCATGTCACAGGCCTTGGCCAGTACGGTCTGACCGTAGGCCAGTCCGGCCAGGGACACGGTGTCGAAGGTTGAGAAGGGGTGGAACGGATTGCGCTTGCTGCCACAGCGTTCGGCGGCATTGGTCACGAAGCTGTGATCAAAGGATGCGTTGTGACCCACCAGTATGGCGCGTTTGCAGCCGTGTGACTTGATTGATCGGCGGATGGGCTTGAAAATTGTCTCCAGGGCTTCCTGCTCACTGACCGCATTGCGGGCAGGATCGTCCGGGTCTATACCGGTGAAGGCAAGGGCCGAGGGTTCCAGGTTGGCACCGGGGAAGGGGATCACATTGGCGTCAAAGCTCTGATCGATCATCAGGTAGCCGTTCTCGTCCATCGTCAATGTGACCGCCGCGATTTCGAGCAGGGCATCAGTGCGGGGATTGAAGCCTGCGGTTTCGACATCGACAACCACCGGGAGAAAGCCCCGGAAGCGGTCTGCCATGGGATGAGGAGAGGCGTGATGATGAGCCACAAAAATCCTTACTTGCAAGTTGTAAAAGTCCGCAGGCATTCTAACAGCCCAGTTTCGGGCGTCAAAACCGCCCGCTCAAGGGATGCCGGACGTGGCCGATAACCTGCTAATACACACTCACCGGGAGACCTGATTTGATTCAGCGCTGTTCTGCCCTGTTGATGGCCTTGATACTGATGCCGCTGACCGCCCAGGCGGTGGTGTTTCGTGCCTCGATCGATGAGTCGGTCTGGGAAATGGAAACCTCGCGCTTTTTCTGCCGCTTGAGTCAGACGGTGCCGGCATTCGGGCGTGCTGTATTCGAGCATGAAGCCGGTGAAAAGCTGCGTTTTGAACTCAAGCCGACACAAACCTATCAATTGAACGGTGATGCGCAGCTGGTGGCGCGGGCATCGGCCTGGCAGCCGGGTACGGCACCGATTGACCTGGGGCGGGTGGATATTGACCGGGCCAGTGGCGGTTTCAATCTGGGCAGCGAACTGGCCAATGCCATGCTGGTGGCGCTGCACAAGGGGATGACTCCCACCTTTGCCAGTGATCACTGGTTCGAAACCGGTGAGTCGGTCGAGATTGGTATTTCGGCGGCTAATTTCCAGTCAGCCTACAACGATTATCTGGGGTGTCTGTCGACCCTGCTGCCGGTCAATTATCGTCAGGTCGCGCGCACGGCGGTGCTGTTTCCGTCGGCAGCCTGGCAGTTGTCCGATGCGACGCGTGAGCGGCTGGACCTGATTGCGCTCTACACCAAAACCGACGACAGCGTGAAGTCGATCTATGTTGACGGCCATTCCGACAACTATGGTCGCCGCCTGCTGAACCGTGACCTGTCGAAAAAGCGCGCGGAAGAGGTGACACGCTATCTGGTCAGCCAGGGGATACCCGAAGAGATGATCACCACCCGTTATCATGGCGAGCGTTATCCGGTGGTGTCGAACAACAATGCCGACAACCGCGCGCGCAACCGCCGTGTCGCCATTCGACTGGAGCGCGAGTAACCCGCGCAGCAGTTCAGTGGCAACCGGCTTTCTGGTATATTACCGGCACTTGTGCCGAGTGAATCTTAGCGGCCGGCTGATCATGGTGATCGGCCGGCAATTGTTTCTGGAGCAGCAACATGTCCGATATTAAAAAGGTCGTCCTGGCATACTCAGGCGGTCTGGATACTTCTGTAATCGTGCGCTGGTTGCAGGACACCTACAACTGCGAAGTGGTGACCTTCACAGCCGACCTGGGTCAGGGTGAAGAAGTTGAACCTGCACGTGCCAAGGCTGAAGCCCTGGGCGTCAAGGAAATCTACATCGAAGATCTGCGTGAAGAGTTTGTACGTGATTACGTCTTCCCGATGTTCCGTGCCAACACCATCTATGAAGGTGAGTACCTGCTCGGCACGTCCATCGCGCGTCCGTTGATCGCCAAGCGCCTGATCGAAATCGCCAACGAAACCGGTGCTGATGCCATCTCCCACGGTGCGACCGGCAAGGGCAATGACCAGGTTCGTTTCGAACTGGGCGCCTACGCGCTGAAACCGGGTGTGAAAGTGATCGCGCCCTGGCGTGAATGGGACCTGACGTCCCGTGAAACGCTGATGAAGTACTGTGAAGATCGCAACATTCCGGTCGACTTCAGCTCCAGCAAGAAGAAGTCTCCGTACTCCATGGACGCCAACCTGCTGCACATCTCCTACGAAGGCGGCATTCTGGAAGATCCCTGGGCGGAAGCCGAAGACGATATGTGGCGCTGGAGTGTCAGCCCTGAGCAGGCACCGGATGAGCCGACCTACCTGACCCTGACTTACCGCAAGGGCGACATTGTTGCCATCGACGGTGAGGAAATGACCCCGGCTACCGTGCTGGAATACCTGAACAAGGTGGGTGGCGCCAACGGCGTGGGTCGTCTGGATATCGTCGAGAACCGCTTCGTCGGCATGAAATCTCGTGGCTGCTACGAGACGCCGGGGGGCACCATCATGCTGAAGGCGCACCGTGCCATTGAGTCCCTGACTCTGGACCGTGAAGCGGCGCACCTGAAAGACGAACTGATGCCGCGCTACGCTAAAGTGATCTACAACGGCTTCTGGTGGTCTGAAGAGCGCAAGATGCTGCAGCAGATGATCGACTTCAGCCAGCGTAACGTGAACGGTGACGTACGCGTGAAACTGTACAAGGGCAGCGTTTCCGCCGTGGGCCGTCGTTCCGAAGACAGCCTGTTCGACGAGAGCATTGCGACATTCGAGGACGATGCAGGCTCTTACGATCAGAAGGATGCTGAAGGCTTTATCAAGCTGAACGCCCTGCGTATGCGCATCGCTGCCAGCAAGGGCCGCAACCTGCTTGAAGACTGATCGTTTTTGACACGACCTTGATCAAGGCCATGCTGATTCCTCTGCATGGCCTTTTTTATATCTAAATAGGATAAGCTTGCTGCTGCAGGCGTTTTTGCCTGTATTCAACCCTCATGCTATGTTCCGGCAATACCCGGCTTAATGTAGGCCTATGGACTCTCTTTTTTCTGGCAAATCAGCACTGATACTCGACAAGCAGTTGGACAGTTTGACTGGCTTGCGGGCGATATTGAACGCGATAGGCGTGTCGAACGTGATGGTGGCATCTTCGGTCAATATGGCGCTGTCGATCCTGCGTGAGCAGCCGGTCGACCTGTGCTTTATGGTCTATGACCTTGGAAGGGGGGAGAAGAATGGCCTGCAGGTGCTGCATGAGGCGTACGCCGAGGGCATGCCTCGCTATGCCACCAGTTATGTGCTGATTGCCGAACAGGAAACCTCCGAGTATCTGTTCGGTTCGCTGGAGCTTTCCCCCGACCTTTGTATCAGCAAGCCCTATGACAGAGCCAGAATCCGGCTGGGTCTGGAAAAGCTGATACGACTGAAACAGGCGCTTTATCCGTTGAATGACCTGATGGATCAACGGAAATGGGTCGAAGCGCTCTCTCTCTGTGACAAAAAACTGGATCATTATCCGGCGCTGAAAACCTTTTTGCTGCGCCGGAAAGGCATCCTGCTTCTGCGTCTTGGCCGTTATGTCGAGGCATCGGAACTGTTTAGTGGCTTGCTGGACATGCGTGACCAGCACTGGATGCGGCTGGGACTGGGCGTCGCGGCCTATCGACAGGGGGATTTTGAACGGGCACAGCAAAACCTGAACGGTGTCATCAACCAGAATCAGGTAAACCTGGATGCGTTCAACTGGCTGGCGCGGTTGTACCGTCTCAAGGGAGATTGGGGTCAGTCTTTGTCGCTGTTGCGTAAGTCTGTCATGCTACAGCCATCGGTGGCGGTGCAGCAGGGTGAGCTGGGCAATGTGGCGGCCAGAATGAAGGACTGGCGGCTGGCAGTGGATGCGTTCAGGTTAGCCGTGCGTTACGGGCGCTATTCGGCGTTTCAAAACCCGGACTACTACTTTGCTTTGGCTCGTTGTCTTTGTGATCGCATGGAAGAACAGCAGCAGGATCAGGCGCGCGATAGCGAGCGAGAGGCATTACTGGTGCTGGAGCAGGCCGTCAATGATTTTCAGCAGGAACCAGTAGCTCTGTTCAAGTCGCGTTTGCTGCAATGCGATATCCTGTGGCGGGGCGATAAGTCGGACCGCGCCGAACAGGCGGCCAAGGACACGCTGGGACTGTTTCAGGCGCTGCCGCTGGGTGAACAGGTGTTGTGGCTCGATCCGCTGAGCGATGGGCTTGAGCGTTCGAGTGTCGCAGGCAGTGTTGAGCAGCTGAAGCAGGAGCTGACGCGAAAAATGGTCGGCATCGACTGGGCCAGGGCAAATCTGACCGGTATGATGCAGTTTCGTAAGGGGGCTGTGCCAGAGGCCCGAGACGCCTTCTTGCAGGCGCATGCTGCTCAGCCGGACAATCCCAGTGTCGGGCTTAACCTGGTGCAGGCTGAACTGGAGCTGCTGCGACGGGGACAATCCGATGATCTGGCGACATCTCTGCGTCGCTGTGACGACATACTCTACGATATTCAGTATGCCGCGCTGTCACCACGACAGCAGCAGCGCCATCACAAACTGTCGGACCGGCTGGCCGAGCAGCTGCACACTCAAAATAACTGATCGTCTTCACGCAGGAACAGGACATCTTCTGTTCCTCTCGCATCCTCTTTTGGCTCGTCCTCACCACAGGCCAAGGTACGTGCAACCTTGCGGCTGAGCAGCTTGCGCTGAGCGGCTGCAGGCAGATCCGTAAAGCGGATCACCTGACGGTTGACCAGCGTATCAATCAAGTCCTCCAGAATGCGCACGGTGGACAGATCTGAGTCATCCAGAAAATCACTGGCGTTCAGGACCGAGTGATCCAGCGATAGAAAAGCCAGTACGTCGGGGTGTGAGGCGCTGATCGGTGTTGCGCCGGAAACAGCGCGGTCGGTCAGCGCCGTGATGTTGCCTGCCCCGTCTCTGAGAGCAAATAGCATTCGAATCAACCTGAGCTGTGTTGAGTTGAATATTGAACAGTGTA
>Ga0193959_1000971_pt1 | contig 11644 bp, 12 predicted proteins | sample FB_2_MG_FD_140333 | JGI IMG/M metagenome (GOLD analysis project Ga0193959, IMG submission 140333) | Microbial mat bacterial communities from the Broadkill River, Lewes, Delaware, United States - FB_2_MG | ecosystem: Environmental > Aquatic > Freshwater > River > Microbial mats | place: USA...
CAGGCACGAATATAGTGCGCCCCGCGTGGTGTACAGCCACTGCCATTGCGCTCCCCTGCCCCGGCCAATGCTGTCGACACAGCATAGTTCGCAAGGATCGAGTCGTCACCCAGCACTCGCAGGCGCTGATGCGTAATGGATACGCACAGCGACAGCATCAGATCACCCCGGGCTGTACCGGCGCCTGCATACCCGCCGTGATCACTGGCACCAGGCGTTTCAGCACCGGTTCAATCTCAGCGGCGGCCTCACCTCCGGGCGTATCCAGCGCTACCAGTGCGTGCAGGTTGGACAGCGTGAACACAATGGAACCCAGCAGGAAGTGCAGACGCCAGAAGAATTCCCGCTCGTCGGTCACACCGCTGCCAGCCCTGAGATGATGCAGAAACACATTGAGACGCTTGCCATAGCTCTGTAACAGGAATGCCTGCAGTTCGCTCTGGTTTGAACGATAGGCCTGCTCCAGACAGCGCATCAGTACCGACAGCGCATAGCTGTTGCCCCGATGAATCCGGATCAATGCCGATGCCAGGATATTGAGCAGCGGCTCAAGTGCCACATTGTGCTTGTGCCCCTGACTGGCCAGAGCCTGTTCAATATCCGCACACAGCGGTTCAAGCGTATGCTCGGCAACCGCATGGATCAGGCCCGACTTGGAGCCAAAGTGATAATTAACCGCCGCCAGATTGACCTGAGCCTCGGTCGTAATCTGACGCATGGTGGTTTCCTTGAAACCCTGTTCGGCGAAGAGTTTCTCGGCCGCCCGCAAAATCCGGCTGGCCGTATCGATAGGATCGTACATCTGCTGTTCCATCGCCATCAACCTTGAATACTAACCGCTGTATACACCCGGAGGGGGCTATCCGGACTGCCTGCTCAGCGAGACAGGAATCGACTGTTCATCACGCGCTGCCAACAGCGCATAAGAACGCCATCGGTGGCAGACGCAGCCAAATGCCCCAGACGGTCCTGCAAACTCTGTTTAACCTCATAGCTCACTTCGAACACATCGTGCTCATCACAGAGATCATAGAGGTAGTCGTCACTGGTGCTGATCACATCGATCAGCTGGTGTTCGAGCGCCCTTGTCCCGAACCAGACCTCTCCGGTCGCTACTTCGTCCAGTTTGAGCTGGGGGCGATGTTCCGCCACAAACTGCTTGAACAGTGAGTGGGTGTCTTCCAGCTCATCAATAAACTTCTGCCGTCCCTTTTCGGTGTTTTCACCGAAAACGGTCAGTGTGCGTTTGTATTCACCCGCCGTCAGCACTTCATAATCCACATCGTGCTTTTTCAGCAAACGGTTGAAGTTGGGCAACTGAGCAACCACTCCGATGGAACCGATCAGCGCAAAGGGAGCCGCGATCAGCTTGTCGGCGATACAGGCCATCATATAACCGCCACTGGCCGCTACCCGGTCAACACAGATGGTGAGTCGAATATTACGGTTGCGCAGGCGCTGCAACTGGGAGCTGGCAAGACCATAGGAGTGCACCAGCCCGCCCCCGCTTTCCAGACGCAGTACCACTTCGTCATCCTGGTCGGCGATCATCAGGACGGCGGTCACCTCTTCACGCAGCCGATCCACGTCGGAAGCATGAATATCACCGTCAAAATCCAGTACGAATACCCGCTTGCGCTCCTTTTCGGGTGCCTTACCCTGCTTCAGCGCTTTCTTCAGCGCCTTGGCTTCCGCCTTTTCCTGCTTGCGTCGCTCTTTTTCGTGCTGGCGGGCCAGAGCTTCGTCCACCACGGACGCTTCGATATCGGTTTTGATCTCTTCATAACGGTCATTGAGGCTTTTGACCTCAATATGGCCATCCGAGCGATGCTCCTTGCGTCGCTCCACCAGAGCGGCAATGCCGGCCAGACATAGCAGGATGCCCGCCACCAGGGTAATCACTTTGGCCAGAAACAGGCCGTACTCCGCAACAAAGGCTGTCAAAGTCAATCTCCGGTAAACCCGTGTATTCGCTTAAGAATCCGGCTACTGTACCATATATTGTTTTGTAATCATGTCACTTGAACACAGGATATTGTCACCAATGACAGAGCTGCTCAGCATTGAACGAATCGTGCGCAAGCTGCCGGAGAGATTCAATCCGGAAAATGCCTCGGGTATGGACGCCGTCATTCAGTTCCGGCTCACCGACGCCGACTCATTTTTCGTCCATGTGCAGCCACAAAGCTGTGACAGTCAACTGGGCCTGCATGAAGACCCGAACCTGACCCTGCACCTGGATCAGGCCACCCTGACCGCCGTCATTAATGGTGAGCTTGATGGCATGAGCGCCTATCTCAAGGGCCAGCTGCGGGCCGAAGGTAACGTCATGCTGGCGACCAAGCTGGGCAAACTGTTCAGCCGCTGAGCTCTTGCGCAAAGAAATGATTGATCAACTGGCGCGATATGCTGAATTGCGGTGGCAGATCCGGTAACCGATCCAGGTCGAACCAGTCTGCCGCTTCGATTTCCACCCCGTCCGGCACCAGCTCTCCGCCGGCATAATCGGCAAAAAACCCCAGCATCAACTGATGCGGAAAAGGCCAGGACTGACTGGCAAAGAAGCGGATATTTTCAACCTCGATACCGACTTCTTCACGGATTTCACGCGCCACGGCCTGCTCAGCGGTTTCACCCGCTTCAATAAACCCGGCCAGCGTACTGAAGCGCCCGGGTGCAAAATGCGGCGCCCGCGCCAGCAAACACTCCCTGCCACGACGTACCAGCACAATAATACAAGGGGAAATGCGGGGATACTGAGTCAGCCCACAACCCGAACACTGGCGCGCCAGATCCTGTGCATGCTCCCCCATCACGCTGCCGCAACGACCACAGAAGCGATGCTGATCATGCCAGGTCGCCAACTGAGCAGCACGCGAGTGACGCGCAAACTCATCTTCGTCTGCGGCCGATGCGAGGGCTGCACGCAGTGAAATCGCCTCTTCCTGCTCGGACTCGGCAGCAGGCAGTATCAGCAGACCGTAGCCTTCACCGACGGTCAGTTCCGCTTCAGCGCGCTGGCGGTAGGGTTCAGCCAACTGCAGTGGCAACGTCAAGCTGCCATTCACGCCGTGCAGACGCCCACCGAAGGCCAGATAATAGCTGTAATGAGTTTCCTTGCGCATGGTCATTCCTGCCTTAATCGGCCTGTTCGGCTGTACCTCGGCGCCAGACAGCACCTTCACTCTTCTTGTCCAGCAGGTCCAGAAAGGCCTCATGAGCCGCCAGCTCCTCCCCCGTTGGTGACAGCACCTTGAGGTTGAGCGCAGCGGTATCAATGCGACGAATACGTTCGGCCTCACCGTCATCCGCCTGATCGCCCTGCCCCAGTTGCAACGTTGTCTGCCCACCTGTCAGTGCCAGGTAGACATCGGCCAGAATTTCGGAGTCGAGCAATGCCCCGTGCAGTTCACGGTGCGAGTTGTCGATACCATAGCGACGACAGAGCGCATCCAGACTATTTCTCTGGCCAGGATGCTTCTTGCGTGCCAGTGCCAGGGTGTCGGTAACCTGACAGATATCTTCAATGCGCTCGGCAAAGCCATTGCGAGCCAGCTCTGCATTCAGAAAGCCCACGTCAAACGCCGCATTGTGAATGATCAGCTCGGCACCACGTACATACTCCAGAAAACCGGCAGCCAGCGTTACGAACTTCGGCTTATCCTGCAGGTATTCATTGGTGATGCCGTGCACCTCAATCGCCTCGGCTTCCACTTCACGATCAGGCTTGATGTATTCGTGATAGTTATTGCCGGTGAGCTTGCGGCGTACCATCTCGACACAACCAATTTCAATGATGTTGTGTCCTTCATCGGGGTTAATACCGGTAGTCTCGGTATCCAGAATGATCTGTCGTGTACTCATGCCTTATCCAGCTCCTCCACACCCCGGTTGGCCAGACGATCAGCCTGTTCATTACCGGGGTGGCCACTATGCCCCTTTACCCAACGCCATTCGATTTCATGACGTGCAACCTGCTCATCCAGCGCCTGCCACAGATCCATGTTCTTGACCGGCTTTTTCGCAGCCGTCTTCCAGCCATTGCGCTTCCAGCCCGCCATCCACTGCAGAATCCCCTGACGCAGATACTGGGAATCAGTGGTCAGAATCACATGACAGGGACGCTTTAGACTGGCCAGCGCTTCGATCGCTGCCTGCAGCTCCATACGGTTATTAGTGGTATCCGCAGCACCGCCAAACAACTCCTTTTCGTGCTCGCCATAACGCAGCACGGCTCCCCAGCCACCAGGCCCTGGATTGCCCTTACAGGCACCATCAGTAAAAATTTCTACAGCTTTCAAACGTTATCCTCTGGCTGTGGGTTTGGGCTCGGGGACCGGCATGGTCAAAATGCGCCGCCGGCGCCAGTCCGGCTTGATTGGTGTCATGCCCGCAACATCCTTGCGAGCCAGCACCATCATTGCAGCGCCGCTGTGCATCGGCAGGCGCCGGCTCAGACTTTCGAACCAGCGCAATTGCCTGCGCCAGCGCTGGCTTTCCAGCGGCAGATAATGGCAGGCCGTACGTGTTTTCAGCTCTGTCATTTCCAGCAGGCTTAACCAGTCATGTAACCGCCCCAAACGAATAAAGTTACCGGTCCCGATGGGCCAGGCTGACTTTTTCAGCAAACGGCGTACACCCCAGTAACTGGCAGGGTTGAAACTGAAACTGAGCAAATGCCCCCCCGGACGCAACACCCTGGCGGCTTCACGCAACACCTGATGTGGGTTGGCAGCAAAGTCCAGGGCGTGATGGAGAATGACTACATCCAGTTCGTTACTGATCACCGGCAGGTCCTCATGCTCGGCCAGGATCGTAGATGGGCCGGCTCCCAGCTGCATGCCGGGTATCAGCATCAGCTTGCGCGAGACCGGACTGGCCTCAAACAGCACCTGACGACAGTCATAGCCGACTTGCAACAAGTGATAACCGAACAGGGTCGGCAGCACGTCCTCTGCCATCGCCCGTTCATGCTGAATCAGTTCCTGCCCCAACGCCGTATCGAACCACTCACTCAGGAGCGGGGCCAACGTGTGTTGCGGCAACTGTGCGCTGAACTTCATGAGGTGCCCCGAAACTTGCGATGTGTCATCAGACGCCAGTATACAGTAGTCTACAGGGGCTCTGAACCAAGCTCTTGAACCCTATAGAATTATTACACACAGGACTTGCCCATGTTCACTGTCACCCCCATTCCGGCGTTCAATGATAATTACATCTGGGCTCTGACCCATGAAGACAGCCCCGGCCTTGCCGTGGTCGTGGACCCGGGCGATGCCGCACCGGTCAAGGCATGGCTGGAGCAGGAACAGCTCAAGCTGGCATCCATCCTTATTACGCATCATCATAACGATCATACCGGTGGAGCCTGTGAACTGGCCGAGCTGTTCAATGCACCGGTATATGGCCCTGAGCATTCACCATTCACCGGCATCACCCATACCCTGCAGCAGGGTCAGCAGATCGAGGTACTGGGCCTCACGCTCAGCATCCAGGCGGTACCGGGCCATACCCGAGATCACATCAGCTACTTCCAGGCCGAACACACCCCGCAACTGTTCTGTGGCGACACCCTGTTTCTGGCCGGGTGCGGCCGCCTGTTCGAAGGCACCGCCAGGCAGATGCTGGACGCCATGCACTATTTCGCATCACTGCCTGACGCAACGCTGGTGTACTGCACCCACGAATACTCTTTGGCCAATCTGGGCTTTGCCGCCCATGTAGAACCTGAGAATACAGCGATCCGTGACACGCGTGAGCGCTGCCATCAGCTGCGTGACGCCGGCAAACCCACACTGCCCTCCACAATCGCACTCGAGAAATCGATCAACCCGTTCATGCGCACAGCCGCCCCGGAAGTCGCCGCTGCAGCCGAGCAATTCAGTGGCAATGCACTGGATTCGGAGGTGGAAATCCTGGCCGCATTGCGGGAATGGAAAAACCAGTTCTGATTGACCGTCACTGAATGGCTCCATAGAATCATGTTTTTTAAGGTTATTTCAGGACTCCGTTTTGATGCGCGCATTACCAACCTTCGCACTTGTGGCGGCGATGGGCATGACCCTGGCAGGATGCCAAACCGGCAATATCCAACCCAAAAACAGCACATCTACAGCCAGTAACAAAGCCGTATCTGAACAAGACGCTCAGTCCTCAACCTCGGTGGCTGCCACGCAGCCGCCTGCAGACCTATGGACCCTGACGCGGCAGCACATGCAGCTGCCACTGGACCTAGAACACCCCCGCATCCAGACACAACTCAAGTGGTACCATCGCCACCCTACTTATTTATTGCGCATCAGTGAACGGGCTCAGCCTTACTACCACCACATCATCAACGAGGTGCTTGAACGGGGCATGCCCGCCGAAATCGCGCTGCTGCCGGCAGTTGAAAGCGCCTATGACCCCTTTGCCTATTCACATGGTCGTGCCGCAGGCCCCTGGCAGTTCATCCCCGGTACGGCCCGCCATTTCGGTCTGAGATCCAGCTGGTGGTACGATGGCCGTCGCGACATTCTCGCCTCCACCGATGCCGCTCTGACCTATCTGCAGCAACTGCACAAGCGCTTTGATGGCGACTGGCTGCTGGCCCTTGCGGCCTATAATGCCGGTGGTGGCACCGTTAACCGCGCCATTCGCCGCAACCGTGAAAAAGGCCTGCCCACTGATTACTGGTCACTGGATCTGCCGCGCGAAACCGAAGCCTATGTCCCCAAGCTGCTGGCCGTCTCCCGGCTGCTGCGCGATGCTGATGAGCTGGGCCTGAAATTGACCGACATCCCGAACGAGCCGTTTTTCGCTACGGTAAATACCGGTGGTCAGATTGATCTGGCCGAAGTGGCCCGGCTGGCACAAATGGAGCTTGACGATCTGTATCGTCTTAACCCAGGTTTCAACCGCTGGGCAACCGACCCGGAGGGCCCTCATTCGCTGCTGATCCCAATCGACAAGGCCAAGCTGCTACAGCAAAAACTGGATGCCATGCCATCCGGGCAGAGAGTCAGCTGGCACCGCTACACGGTCAGGTCCGGCGATACCCTCAGCACCATCGCCAAGCGTTTTAAAAGCTCGACCAGTGTCCTGCGCGAGGGCAATCGCATCAAGGGCAATCTGATTCGCGTTGGGCAGGCACTGCTGGTGCCCCAGCCAACCAAACCGGCTTCTGAATACGCACTGAGTCAGGGGCAGCGCCAACAGGCACAGCGCCAGCGCCTGGAGCAAAGCAACCCCGACAGGCAGTATCACGCCGTAAATGCGGGTGAGAGCTTCTGGAGCATTGCCCGCCAGTACGGGGTCAGCGTACGCAGCCTGGCGCGCTGGAATCAGATGGCTCCCGGCGATACCCTGAAGGAAGGCCAGACCTTGCTGGTGCTGGGTGCCAACAAGCCGGTCACCGCCAAAATCAGCCTGCCCCCGGTAGACGCACGCAAGCCCATGGTGCGCAAGGTCGGCTATCGCATCCGCCAGGGCGACTCACTGTCAGTCATTGCCAGCCGATTTGGCGTCAGCATTGGCGATATTCTCAAGTGGAATCAACTGAAAGCCGATGCTCTGCTCAAACCCGGCCAACCGTTGACCCTGTACGTTGATATTGCGGAGGCCAGCTAGCATGGATACGCTCAGTATTGTCATTATCGTCATTTCGGTTGTCTTGGCAGTGCTGTTCAAATGGGTGCTGTTCCGTAAAATCGGCCGCTGGATGGATGCTGACCTGATCAAGCAGCTCTCCAGAGGAGAAGCCGCGCTGGAACAGCACCTGACCGAGCATTACCACAGCATGAAATCAAGAGGCATCAAACGCCGCGAGATACATAACCAACTGCAGCAGCTGGCCGATCAGCATGAACCTGAACGCTGATCCGAGGTCAACTGTCCGGCTCAACCTGCCATAGCCGCTACTGCAAGGAGAGACCTGTGCGACGATTCAACATGCTCCCCCATTGGGTATTCACGCTTTTGCTGCTGTTGATTGGCCATCCCGCCGTCGCAGACAACAGCCTTCACGGAATCGCCATGCACGGCACACTCAAGTACCCTGCAGACTTCAAACATTTCGATTATGTCAACCCGGAAGCCCCCAAGGGCGGACGCCTGCGCGAAGCCTCCATCGGAACCTTTGATAGCCTCAACCCCTTTATCATCAAGGGCACATCGGCCGACGGCACCAACCTGATGTACGATTCCCTGCTGGCACGAGCACTGGATGAGCCCTTCTCTCTATATGGCCTGCTGGCAAGTGAGATACGCATGGATGAAGCCCGCAGCTGGGTAGAATTCAGCCTGCGTCCCGAGGCTCGCTTCAGTGATGGCACCGCCGTGACCACCGCTGATGTAAAGTTCACCTTCGACACCTTGCTGGACCAGGGCAGTCCCTTTTTCAAAAGCTACTATGCCGGTATCGATAAAATCGAGGTACTGGCCCCGGACAGGGTTCGCTTTTCCTTCAAGGGCACCAACCGCGAACTGCCACTGATTGTGGGCGAAGTTCCCATCCTGCCCCAACACTATTGGTCTGAGCGCGATTTTTCCAAACCCTCGCTGGAGGTCCCTCTGGGGTCAGGTCCCTATGCCATTGAGCGCATTGATCCAGGCCGTACCATCCTGTATCAGCGCCGTGACGACTACTGGGGCAAGGACCTGCCGGTCAACAAGGGGCGTTATAATTTCGATCAACGCCAGTTTGATTACTACCGCGACAGCACCGTCGCCCTGGAAGCATTCAAGGCCGGCGAGTACGACTACCGCAGCGAGCACGCCTCCAAAGCCTGGGCGACCGGCTATACCGGTGCGCCCTTCGATGATGGCCGCATTATCAAGGAAGAGATTCAGCACCAGAACCCCCGTGGCATGCAAGGCTTCATTATGAATACGCGCCGCGCCCAGTTCGCCTCGGCCAGAACTCGACAGGCACTGACCTATGCCTTCGACTTTGAGTGGACCAACAGCAACCTGTTCTACAACGCCTATACCCGCACTCACAGCTATTTTTCCAACTCCGAAATGGCTGCAACCGAGCTGCCGACAGCAGCGGAATTGAAGATCCTCGAGCCGGTACGAGACCAGGTACCGCCAGAAGTATTCACCCAGGTATACCGCGCCCCCGAGACCGATGGCAGCGGCCGCAACCGCGCCCAGCTGCGTCAGGCACTGCGCCTGCTGCAACAGGACGGCTGGACACTGAAAGATGGCAAACTGGTCGACCAGGCAGGCAAGCCATTCCGCTTCGAGATACTGCTGGTGCAGAAAGAGTTCCAGCGCGTAGTGTCACCCTTTATCCGCAACCTTGAACGCCTGGGTATTGAAGCCGATATTCGCATTGTCGATGTGTCTCAGTACATCAACCTGGTACGTCAGTTTGATTTCGACATGATCGTGTACGGCTTCGGTCAATCCAGCTCTCCCGGCAACGAGCAGCGAGACTACTGGCATTCCGACAGCGCCGACCGCTCCGGCAGCCGTAACCTGATCGGCATCCACAACCCGGCTGTTGATTATCTGGTTGACCAGTTGATCGCGGCACCGGACCGGGAGCAACTGGTACTGCGTGCCCGCGCGCTGGATCGTGTGCTGCAATGGAACCACTATGTGATTCCGCACTTCCATATCAGCGCCTGGCGCATCGCCTACTGGAACACGCTGGCACACCCCAAGGTCAGCCCCAAATATGACATTGGTCTGGACACCTGGTGGGCCAAGCCCTGATGGCCGCTTACATCCTGCGCCGTCTGCTGCTGATCATCCCGACCCTGTTCGGCATTCTGCTGCTCAATTTCGTGCTGGTACAGTTCGCCCCCGGCGGTCCGGTTGAGCAAACCATTGCCCAGCTGGAAGGCATGGGGGTCGATGCAACCAACCGCATGGGCAGCGGCCCCCAAAGCGATACCACCGGAGACGGATATCGGGGTGGCGAGGGACTTGATCCGGCGCTGATCCAGGAAATCGAGCGCCTGTACGGTTTTGACAAACCGGCCCATGAACGCTTCTGGCTGATGTTGAAAAGCTATCTGCAGTTCGATTTCGGCAACAGCTTCTACAGCGACAAGAGCGTAACCGACCTGATTGTCGAGAAGCTGCCCGTGTCCATTTCACTGGGGCTCTGGGCTACCCTGCTGACCTATTTGATCTCCATCCCGCTGGGCATCCGCAAGGCCGTCCGCGACGGTACCCCCTTTGATGTCTGGAGCAGCAGTCTGATTATCGTTGGCTACGCCATTCCCAACTTTCTGTTCGCCATCCTCCTGATCGTACTGTTTGCGGGCGGCACCTATCTGGAATGGTTCCCGCTACGCGGACTGACCTCACCCGATTTTCACCAGATGAGCTGGTGGCAGCAGGTAGCCGACTACTTCTGGCATATTACCCTGCCCGTGCTGGCATCCGTGGTTTCCGGCTTTGCCACCCTCACCATGCTGACCAAAAACGCCTTCATGGACGAGATTCACAAACAGTACGTATTGACCGCCCGCGCCAAGGGATTAAGCGAGAACGCCGTGCTGTACAACCATGTATTTCGTAACGCCATGCTGCTGATTATCGCCGGCATGCCCGCTGCCCTGATCAGCATTTTCTTTACCGGCTCCATGTTGATCGAGGTTATTTTTTCTCTCGACGGACTGGGGCTGCTGGGCTACGAAGCAGTGATCAAGCGCGACTACCCGGTTATTTTCGGCACTCTGTATATATTCACGCTGGCGGGACTGCTGCTGAAACTGGTCAGTGATATCACCTACACCCTGGTCGACCCACGTATCGACTTTGAAAGCAGGGAGGTGTGAACATGCGACTGACCCCCTTACAGCAGCGTCGCTGGCACACATTCAAGCGCAATCGGCGCGGCTACTGGGCCTTATGGATTTTTTCCATCCTGTTCCTGCTCAGCCTGTTTGCCGAACTCATCGCCAATGACCAGCCGCTGCTGATCCAGCATGAGCAGCGGTATTTCTGGCCCGTATTCGAGGACTACACCGAAGTCGATTTTGGCGGTGAATTTGCCCTGCCCGCAGACTATCGAGACCCTTACCTGCAGGAGCTGGTCGAAACCTCTGGGGGCTGGATGCTCTGGCCACTGATTCGCTACAGCTATGACACCATCAATTACGATCTGGACCAGCCGGCACCCTCCCCTCCTACTGCAGCCAACTGGCTGGGTACCGATGATCAGGGCCGTGATGTACTGGCACGGGTTATCTATGGCTTTCGTATCTCGGTGCTCTTTGCCCTGGTTCTGACCCTTGCCAGCTCGGTCATCGGTGTCTGTGCCGGCGCCGTTCAGGGCTATTACGGCGGACGCGTCGACCTGATTTTCCAGCGCTTCATCGAAATCTGGTCCGGACTCCCGGTACTGTTCCTGCTGATCATCCTGGCCAGCCTGATCAAGCCCAGTTTCTGGTGGCTGCTGGGCATCATGCTGCTGTTTTCCTGGATGAATCTGGTCGATGTGGTACGAGCCGAATTCCTGCGCGGGCGCAACCTGGAGTATGTCCGTGCCGCTCGCGCCCTGGGCCTGAGCGACGTTCAGATAATGTACCGTCATGTTCTGCCGAACGCCATGGTCGCTACCCTCACCTTCATGCCCTTCGTATTCAACGGCGCCATCGTAACCTTGACCGCGCTGGATTTCCTCGGCTTCGGCCTGCCGCCTGGC
>Ga0193959_1000973_pt1 | contig 11628 bp, 10 predicted proteins | sample FB_2_MG_FD_140333 | JGI IMG/M metagenome (GOLD analysis project Ga0193959, IMG submission 140333) | Microbial mat bacterial communities from the Broadkill River, Lewes, Delaware, United States - FB_2_MG | ecosystem: Environmental > Aquatic > Freshwater > River > Microbial mats | place: USA...
GCCGTTGATTTATGGCGTAAAATGCTCACCTTATTATTTGAAACAGGGCACCCATGGTTAACATTTAAAGATCCTTGTAATGTACGCAGTCCACAACAACATGTCGGTGTGGTGCATTCAAGTAACTTATGCACAGAAATTACCTTAAATACCTCTGTTGATGAAATTGCGGTGTGTAACCTTGGTTCTATCAATTTACCTGCGCATATTATTGACGGTAAACTCAATACAGAAAAATTACAAGCAACTATCACCACCGCTATGCGGATGTTAGATAACGTTATTGATATTAATTACTACTCTGTTCCACAGGCGCGCCGTTCTAATTTACGTCACCGTCCTATTGGTATGGGGATCATGGGTTTCCAAGATGCCTTATATAAAATAAATGTGCCGTATGCGTCTCAAGATGCTGTGGAATTTGCCGATACAGTGATGGAACAAATCAGCTATCGTGCTATTTCAACTTCCAGTGATCTTGCAGCAGAGCGTGGCACTTATGAAACTTTTGATGGCTCTTTATGGAGTCAAGGTATTCTGCCTATTGATAGCTTAAATCAGCTTATTAAACAACGTGGTGAGTACTTACAAACAGATACCACAGAACGCTTAGATTGGGAAAGCTTACGCGAGAAAGTGAAAACTACAGGAATGCGTAACTCTAATACCATGGCGATTGCCCCCACGGCGACCATTTCTAATATTTGTGGTGTCTCACAATCAATTGAACCGACTTACCAAAACTTATTTGTTAAATCAAATTTATCTGGGGAATTTACGATTGTTAACCAATATCTCGTAAACGAGCTGAAAGCCCGTGATTTATGGGATGAGGTGATGGTAAATGACCTAAAATACTACGATGGCAGTGTGAGTCAGATTGCACGAATTCCAGCAGATATTCGTGCCTTGTACGCCACTGCGTTTGAAATTGACCCCACATGGTTAGTGGAAGCGGCAGCACGTCGTCAAAAATGGATTGATCAAGCCCAATCATTAAATCTTTATATGGCAGAACCTTCTGGTCGAAAATTAGATAGTCTGTACAAATTAGCATGGTTACGTGGTTTGAAGACGACTTATTACTTACGCAGTATGGGCGCAACCCATGTTGAAAAAACCAGTATTCACGATGGACGTTTAAACGCTGTCCAAACAGGGGGTTATGACAGTGCACCTAAAGCGTGCTCGCTGGATGATCCTGATTGTGAAGCCTGTCAATAAGTAGTCAATATACCCTGTTTACAAAATGACAGGGTGTGTAAAACGTGTAAGATACCGTACATTTTATCTTTTACTAAACAGCGATTAACCTCTTCATTATTATAATGAAAAATTGGCTTGATATGATTCAAGCCAATATGGTATGTAATGCGCTGTGCATAAGTAACACCAGATTTTATTAGGAGCAACAACTACTATGTTAGATTTTGATGAACCTCTTTCTGATAACAATGATGATAACACCACAGCCGTCTATCATGCTCCACAAGAAGGGCATGCAACAGGCTTAGAAAATGTGGAAATGGGCGCAAATCGTATTTCAGTTGATGATAAAAAGATTATTAACTGCCGTGCAGATTTAAATCAATTAGTTCCCTTTAAATACCATTGGGCATGGGAAAAATATAAAGCCGCATGTGCTAACCATTGGATGCCTGAAGAAATTAACATGAGTGCAGATGTTGCCTTATGGAAATCACGCGATGGATTAACTGATGATGAACGCTTAATTATTAAACGTAATATTGGTTTTTTCTCCACAGCAGATTCTTTAGTGGCAAATAACCTTGTACTGGCTGTATACCGTCATATTACTAACCCAGAATGCCGCCAATATTTATTACGCCAAGCTTTTGAAGAAGCATTACATACGCATGCCTATCAATATTGCGTAGAATCCATGGGTATGGATGAAGCGGAATTATTTAATATGTATCGTGAAGTCCCTGCTGTACATGATAAAGCAGCATGGTCATTAAAATATACACAAAGTATCTCTGATCCAACTTTTAACACTGGGACAATTGAAGACGACCAGCGTTTATTACGTGATTTAGTCGCATTTTATCCAGTATTTGAAGGGATTTTCTTCTTTGTTGGTTTCACCCAGTTATTAAGTATGGGTCGCCGTAACAAGATGAAAGGCACCGCAGAGCAGTTTGAGTACATTCTTCGTGATGAATCTATGCACTTAAACTTTGGGATTGATTTAATTAATACGATTAAGGCAGAAAATCCACATTTATGGACACCTGAGTTACAAGAAGAATTAGTCATCATGATTCGTGAAGCCGTGGACTTAGAAATTGCCTATGCTTATGACACCATGCCACGTGGTGTATTAGGTTTAAATGCAGAAATGTTTGTGAGCTATTTACAATACATCGCTAACCGTCGTTGTGTACAAATTGGCTTACCTGAGCAATATGCAGGTGCGGTAAATACCTTCCCGTGGATGAGTGAAATCATTGACCTGAAAAAAGAGAAAAATTTCTTTGAAACCCGCGTGACTGAATATCAAACAGGTGGCGCGTTAAGCTGGGATTAAATTGACAAGTAGCCTTTCTATTTTATCAAAGACGGGCTGCTATCATGGCGTTGTATACAACGCCTTTTTATTTCAGTTTTAGCTTAAGGTGTCACTATTCTTACTCTAAATATAACAAGCAAAGAATGAATGCTATTCTGCATGACACCCTGTATTAAATTGGTTATTTTTATTACCAATTAAATACACCCTGTAGGTTTAGGTAACCCTGCAAAACGGCAAGCTTGTTTTGCAGGACCCTGCGGGAATAATTCATATAAATACTGTGTATTACCTTTATCCTTACCCAAACGTTTTGCCACTGCTTTAACCAGCATCCGCACAGCGGGTGCCATTTGGTACTCTTCATAATATTCACGTAAAAAGTTAATAATTTCCCAATGCTCATTTGTGAGTTCGATATCATCTTGACGCGCTAAATATGCCGCCACTTGCTCATTCCAATCATCCAACTGTAATAAATAGCCTTCTTCATTGGTTTCAATACATACATCATTTACATCAAATGTCATGGGGTTACCTTATTTATAAAAAATGAGTGTGCTGTACTATTGTACAAGGTTTATCGAAGCTAAAAAATAGCTTCATTTGCACATCATTTAAAGTTTATTTATAAATAGTTAGGTTATTTTTAAAATACTTTTCTCATTTCACCCTGTTTTAAATTTCGTACTTTAATCAAAAATTGCAAAAAGGCTAAGCGTCGACAACAAAATGGACAATATTTATCTCTCATAAAACGAGATGAAATAACCTGTATAATTGGCATCGTTCGATAATCTAAAGGGTAATAATCAGGTAAACCGAAATAAATGGGGCAATAACCATTAAAATTAATACGACATAAAGGGCATAAAGTTAAATGAATCCCTGAAATAACCTCTATTTCTTTGAATTCACAACTTTTATCAGATAGATTGTCATGGTGATTAGGTTCTCCTCCGCAATCCATGCAAGGCGTGACAGTACGGTCTTCTAGTGGTGTACAGCAAATAGGACAAAGCGTATCATTGTTCATACACTTACCCTCCTTCTAATAATACATTTCTCTATAAATACCTGATTGTATTTATGTATTAGTCATGTTTTATTTTCACTTGCATCCTGTCAGCATACTCTCGTATTTTATAAACAGGCTTACTATAAAGTATTAGCACAGAGTAAAGTAAGTGCAATTTATTCTGTGGTAATCATTATCACTAAGCAAAATTTACACCGTTTATAATTAATAGGGTAAGGCTAATGAAAAGGATTAAAAAGGGCGTATTGTATTAATAAAGCCTATCAATAAAGACTATTATCATTATTTATCAAAGGGTGCTTGTTCTCTGTCCTCAATACTATAATCACGTACTACTTTTGCCACACGAATACGGTAGTTTGAGAAAAGCTGTTGCTTACCTTTTTGCTGTGCTTGGCTATGTTCTTGATGATTACGCCAATTAATAATGGCTTCCTCTGATTCCCAAAAAGATAAAGAAACCAGTTTGCCCTCATTAACTAGGCTTTGAAATCGCTCAATAGAGATAAAACCCTCTAAGTTTTCTAACTCTTTCCGAAGTTTTGCTGCAATAGCAAGATATTCATCTTTTCCTTCCGCCTTAACTTCTACTTCAAAAATAACAGCATACATGATTTAATTTCCTTTTATACATTTCTTAAAATATAAGATAGCCCTAAAATAAAATGCTTTACTTTAAGGCTACACAGAAATAAAGAGAGGCTAACTTATAAGCCTTTTTGACGACGAATAGTGATTGACTCGCCTGCAATGCCCCAATTATCTGTTTCCACCTCATCAATCACTACAACAGTCGTGGCAGGGTTCTTATTTAAGACGCGTTGTAACAAACTTGTCACCCCCTCAATCAACTCCGCTTTTTGTTCAGTGGTTGCCCCTTCTTGGGTAATTTTAATGTTAACGTAAGGCATAAAAAACTCCTGATATTTATCTTAATTAAGCAGATTGTGGTACTAATGGAGGATTAAATAAGTGGCATAGTTTACCCACTAACAGCAATAACATACCTCCTGCAACAATACAGCCTGCTGCGACTAAAGGTAAAACAATATCCCCTGTTTGGCGGGTTAAATAATCCGCTAATAATGGACCAATGACTTGCCCAACACTATATACAGCCGTTGCAAAGCTAATAATAAAAGTGGTATGTGAGGTCGCTAATTGTTTTGCTAATTTAAAAGTTAACATCACAATACCGATAAAGGTGCCACCAAAAGTGACGGCGGCAATAATGCCTGCAATAGGGTGTGTTGATAAAGCAGGTAAAGCAATTCCAACTGCTTGAATAGCATAGGCTAAAATCAAAGCACGACTATAACTTAAACGCTGTCCTAAATACGCCCAAAAAATAGAAGAAGGAATAGCAGCGACTCCAACGATGACCCATGACCAATAACTGATAGCATTCAACTCTGGGATTTGGTGTAAAATATTGACTAAAAATGTACCGCTAATAATGTAGCCAGTACCCTCTAGAAAATAAGCCGTAATTAATAACAATAAAGGTAAATTAAAATAGGGTGTTTTTTCCTCTGTTTCTTCATGATGGTGAGTCATGACTTGATCAGGACGCGCCATAAAAAACCAGCAAGGTAAAATAAATACTAAGCTAATAATCCCTAATGAAATCCAATGATATTGCCATGTTACACTATTTTGCAGGCTTAAAACTATTGCACCTGATAAAGCAATACCAACGCCAATACCACTATATAGCCAACCTGCTAACTGGGGTTTATTTTGTTTAAACAATTGGTCTAAGGCGATACCTGACGCTAATAAGAAAATACCTGCACTGGCAACTCCTGACAGTAGGCGCAATATTACCCATAATATTGGGATTTCAGTAAATCCCATTGCTAATGTGCTGGTTGCACTGACAAATAAGCTGAGTTTCAATAAAAAAATACGGGTACGTGTGTAATGTACAAAAGTACAAATAATTGCCCCAAGTAAATAACCTAGGTAATTATAAGCGGCTAGTTTTGCTGCCACATGCTCTGTTAACACTTGTGCTTCTAACATTGTGGTTAAAATGGGTGTATAGGCAAAACGCCCAATACCCATTGCTACAGCAAAAGCCAAGATTGTTGCAATAATTAATAATGCATTGTTACCTTGAGAGTTTTGCATAATATATCCCCTTTTTCTTATTTGTGCGTCACTAGTATGCCTTGCTTTTAATTTCATTAAAAACGATTATTTTTGATATTTGAGTTCGTTTTTAGAGATGGTAAAAGTAATAATAGTTCTCCCTCTCTATTTTTATATTAGACTCAGGTTAAAATAACGCCTATTTTTACACTAACTTGATTTATATCTTTTCTATTTTTATGAGATTTTCACAAATGCGTTTAAAAGAACAGCAAGGGGTATTTATACTCATAGGCTTATGTTTTCTGGTAGGGATGCTGGCGCGTTTGTACCCATTGACTCAAGAAGCACGCCTATTATCTGCGATATCTGAAGATGGATATTTAATGATGACCATTGCACGTAATATAGCCTTAGGCTTAGGCATGAGTACTGCCGAGGGAACGATTGCAACCAATGGTACACAGCCCTTTGTTACAGGGATCTGGACACTGATTTATTTATTTTTTGATGGAGATAAAATACGTAGTATTTGGGCAATTTGGGGTGTGCACTTATTGATCAGCGTTGCCACGATGATGATGATTGCTCATGTTGTACGCCAATTTTTCAGTGATCACCCTCAAGTACAACTGATGGCATGGATTGCACCAGCGGTATGGTTTATTAGCCCGACTGTATTACCCATGACCTACAATGGATTAGAAACAGGTTTTTATGCACTGTGGGCATTGGGACTGACTTATGTAGTGAGTTTTCATTATCGAGATTTAAATCTAAAACGAGCATTAGGTTTAGGGGCATTGCTTGGTGCAGTATTTTGGATACGTAATGATGCCGTATTTTTAATTCTTGCAATTTGCTTAAGTTATGTGGTATTTAATGGTTGGAAAATAAAAAACCTGCTGATTATTTCTGTGATGGGGCTGACCTCTATCGCTGTCGCTTCCCCTTGGTTAATTTATAATAAAACCCAATTTGGCAGCCTGATGCCTATTAGTGGCTCTGCTCAAGCTTTGACAGCAAAATTAGGTGATAATTTTATTCATGTCCCCGCCGCTTTATTTGAGTACATTAATCTTATCCTCGCCATCCCCGAAAAATTTAAGCTCCATACTGTCATTGTTATTATCACCAGTATAATTGCTGTGCTTTTATACAGTAGTTTATTGTATGTTGTAAAAAAATATGCCCAGCCTGCTCAGCAACGTTTTATTAGTATTTTCATATTTTATAGTATTTGTTTAATGTTGTTTTACGGCTTATATTTTGGAGCAGCTTATTTTATCCCACGTTATTTTTTAGTATTTACAGGCTTTTTTGCTATTTTATGGGCATGGCTTGCGATCACATTTATTCCTCATTTACCTTTTTCTTTCCTACGTTATTCAGTGGTGGGGTTGTGTTTTGTTATCGCTACAGGTTTAATCATACGTTACGAACGATTACTTGACACACGTACTAATGGACATTTTCAAGTTGTGAATTGGATAGCTGAAAATGTACCCTCTGAGGCATGGGTAGGTGCGGTACAAACTGGGACGATTGGTTATTTTCATGATCGCACTATTAACTTAGATGGTAAGGTAAATCCTTATGCTTATTATGCCCGTCGTGATGATCAGCTGGTAGAATATATTTTAGACTGTACAAATAAAATTGATTACATTGCAGATTGGTACAAAATTAAAGAGTGGTTAGTTTCATACCCTGAGTTAGCAAATGCTTTTAGTTTACCTTATAGTAATGAAGCAGAAAATATCAGTGTGTTACAGCGTATTCATAGTTGTCAGAAGTAATTTTTATTCTCTTCCCTACAGGATAGAAAATCCTCCTGTAGGGAAAACTAGCATCATGAACCTATTTCTTTTACTCTTATGTACAATATGTAATGGCGATAGTTAGCTTAAATAGGAAAGGGGTATTATTCTAACAAAACAATGGATTATACGTAAGCATCTTAGTGTAACCCATTATTTTAACTAAATCTTTCCTAAATAAACTTTATTGGTTTGTAGCTTGAATACTTGATGGATTTAATTGCAAGCCATCCACCCCATTTTGTGTACTATCAGGCAACCACGGTGCAAGGCAAATAGGATCTTTAATGCATGGATCCGTTAAACTGAGTAAGAATGCTTTGAGTTGTTGCTGTTGTTCCTTAGAGATATTAATAGGCTGAATAACAGGGATTATATTTTTTACCTGTAACTGTTGTAAATGTGTCAGGGCAGCTTGTGTATTTTGCTCTGCATGAGGTGAAAAGAATACTTGAGGAAGATGATTTAAGCTAAAATCATAAGCTGCAATAGCCTGCTCAGGATTGATATGATGTGCAATAATACCCTCCAAATTCGCATAGGCACCATCATGACCATATGGTGCAGTCATTTCTACATTAATTAGGCTTGGTGTCCGAAAAGCATAACGATCATCAGGCTGCTGTGTGACTAAAAAACGCCCTAAATCATCATGAGGCTGCTCTCCATCACGCTGCCCTCTTCCTATTTGAGGAAGAGCTAATACATGAAAACCTTCATCTGTAAAAAAATCCCCTTGGTGACAACGCACACATTCCGCTCCCCCTTCTGCAATAGGGGTATAAAAAAGTAAAGCACCTTGTTTTGCTTCTTCACTTAAAGCATTAATATCTCCCTCAATATAGGCTTTCCACGGTGTATTAATAAACACTTGTGATCGCTCATAAGCACTGATTGCTTCTGCTGCATTGTCATAAGTAACTAATGTTTCAGCAGCTTCTTGACTATTAAATGCCTGTTGAAATTCTGCTAGCCATGTATTAGGGATCTGCTGTTGATTTAAGCGTTGCATCAGGGCATCACGTACTTGTTGTGTTGTCTGTCCTTCCGCAAAACTAAAGCCTCGCATTTCTTCTGCAGAAGTGACAGGAAAGCGTGCTTGTGCTGTACTTAAATATACGCCTGCCAGTGGATCAGCCACAGTAAAAGGTGTATCAGGAGTACGAATATCTGTTTCTTCGCCATGTTTAGAAGGTGTTTTTTGTATGCTTTCAATACGCCCATCATGGAAAAGTACCTGATCCCATAAGGCAATATTAAATGTGGTCGGCGCATTTCTTGGCACAGGAGGAGTCCCATCAAAATGGGGAGCAACAGAAGAATGCTCTCGCTCAACCCCTAATACATCAGGTAAAACGGCTCCTACACCAATAGATAAAGATAAAGCATCTCCACCGCCTAAAAACGGATGATGACAACTCACACAAGCCGTATCAACATCTCCTCCTAAAGCTTTTGTAAAAAAAAGCTTTAAGCCTAATTGAGCTAAAGGGCTATTTATTGCAGGAATGTCACGGTTTTTGCTTGGATCACCAGAAAGTTGATATTGTTGAATCAATTGGTTTAATTTTTTATCATTTTCAGATTCAATATTATAACTACTGTTATTACCTTTGCAGGCAGTTAAACAGCAAAAAAAGAAAAAAAGTTTTAATATACCTTGTTGCATAAATTCGTTAATATATCGATGGTAAATAAAGGTGGAAAGAAATCGCCATTACTATGCTAAACATCACAGTGTATTACTAAATTATACTATAAAGTAGTATACTAATGTGATTATCTATAGGTGCTATAATTTAAATTAAATAGCTATAAAATCATTAAATTACATAATTTCATTTTCATTGAAATAATGTGATTACTCACTTAAGTCATTTGTGTTTATATGGATAAAATTATTTTTACAGGCCCGATGGGAGCAGGAAAAACAACTGCTATCAGTACGATTAGTGAAGTACCCCCTATCTCTACAGATGTAAAATGCTCAGATGATGAAGGTAAACAACGTAAGAAAAATACAACGGTTGCCATGGATTATGGCTATATTACGCTTGCAGATAAATCAAGAGTTCACCTTTATGGTACGCCAGGGCAAGAGCGTTTTAACTATATGTGGACAATTCTTTCACAAGGAGGGATTGGTTTAGTGTTACTATTAGATAACGTGCGCCCTGATCCCTTGGCTGATTTAGAATTTTATCTCCAATCATTTAAAGAATTTATTAATGAAACAGGGGTTGTCATTGGTGTGACACGTATGGATGTTAATAATAAGGTAACATTAGAAAATTATCGGAATTATTTACATACACACAACTATCACTATCCCCTTTTTGAGATTGATGCGCGCCAAGAAAATGATATTAAAATTCTTATTCATGCCCTACTGACTATTTTATAAATAGGGAAGTGGCTTTTATAGTGTGTTATTTTTTAGTCTGTATTCACTAAATCATATATGCCTATTATTAAAAAGTTATTCTTACACTCTTAGTATTACTGCCAGCAATCATGACGATTAACTATCATGCAATACACGATATCAATTAAATCATTAGACAAACGTGATGCTGTGCTTTTTGAATCTATGTTACAACTTATTCATATGCAGCTTGACGCTGAATGGTGTGTAAGTGAAACAGCTAACATTATAGTTGTTGACACAGATAAACAAGAAGGCGAACATTTTTGTATAACACATAATAATGCCCATATTATTATTTCTTATGCTAAAACAAATCAGCTTGATACCAAATATCATTTATCCAAACCTTTACGTGTACAGCCTTTAGTTAAACTTCTTAATACTATTGTTGCATTAGAAACCACTGCTGTGCGTGCAGAAGAAGCTGCCGTAATACAAGATAAAAGTGTATTACAAAAACGTTTATCTAATGCACTCTCTCACGCCTTAGAAAAAAATGAAGCTAAAAAACGGGAAAGTCATGATACATCCACTTCACCCGATACAACACAAATTAAAATAGAGTATAATAGCGAGCATACCTTTGATCCTCAACACTATTTAATAGGTATTTTACAAAATGCAGTCAAGGCACAAAAAGTACAACGTATAGGCTGTGCAGGGCTACCTAGTATTTATATTTACCCCACTAAACAAATTTGTTTTACTGATAATATTATGATTGGGCAGCTTAGTTCCTCTCAAAAAATGCTCTATAGCACCTTAGTGGAACATTTAGAGGTTGAAGATCTAAATCAAACAACCATTCTTGATATTGTTGAACAAAATAAATTACAGCATTACCCTATTGATACATTATTATGGTTAACTGCACTACAGGCATCACAAGGACGCTTATTAAACTGCCTAGATCAAGAAGATCATTTTTTCCTACAGCAATGGCCAAATTTTGGAACACTGCCTCCACAACCTGCTCATATGAATTTATCGGCATTTATGCTAAAAAACAAAGCTAGCTTATCTATTATTGCTGAAAAAACAAATACTTCAGTCATTGACACCATTAATTTTGTAAATGCCTGTTACATCGTTAACTTATTGCGTACCAGTACAGAATCTTCTATACAAGATAAAACCTTATCGCATCCTAAACGGCATATTTTTCAAAGTATCTTAAAACGGTTACTGAATTAAGCTTATGAGTGAAATAAAAATTGTCTTTACAGGTAGTATGGGGGCAGGAAAAACCACTGCAATTGAAACCATCAGTGAAATTCCTGTCATTAATACAGATGTCCATGCGACTGATACAGCGACACAAGCCCGTAAAGAAAAAACAACCGTCGCAATGGATTATGGCGAAATTACCCTAGAAGAAGGGGTAAAGCTACGCCTATACGGTACCCCCGGTCAGCAACGTTTTGATTACATGTGGAAGATATTAACCAAAGGTGCCTTAGGTTTAGTTATTTTAGTTGATAATGCAGGCTCTGATCCCATTGGAGATTTAGCCCGTTATTTAGATAACTTTAGTGAATTCATTAAAGAAACAGGTGCTGTGATTGGTGTCACTCGTATGGATATTAAAGCGGATCCCACTTTACAATTTTATTATGATTATTTAAATGAACGTGGGTTACAACTGCCTGTTTTTCCCATTGATGCACGTTCTGCCGACCATGTCGTTATGTTAATACAATCATTGATAGCATCA
>Ga0193959_1000974_pt1 | contig 11626 bp, 7 predicted proteins | sample FB_2_MG_FD_140333 | JGI IMG/M metagenome (GOLD analysis project Ga0193959, IMG submission 140333) | Microbial mat bacterial communities from the Broadkill River, Lewes, Delaware, United States - FB_2_MG | ecosystem: Environmental > Aquatic > Freshwater > River > Microbial mats | place: USA...
ACCGGCACAGGGCGCAGGTTCTGTCGCATTACCGGCAACCCGGTCGCCACTGAAGACGGCAATATTGAAAGCCTGGTGTTCAATCTGGCGGATATCACCGAACGCCGGCAGTCTGAAGAGGCGTTGCGGACCAGCGAAGGGCGTTTTCGGGCCCTATCCGAGTTCTCACCCATCGGAATTTTCGAAACCGATGCTCAGGGCAAGAGCCTGTACATCAACAAGTATTTCAGCGATATGCTGGGGCGTTCGATCGAGCAATTGAACATCGGAGGCTGGGCCAGCCTCCTGCACCCGGATGATCAGGAAAGGGTACTGGATAGCTGGAGTACCCTTATCCAGCAGCAGCTGCCCGATTGGCACTGTGAGACCAGAATGATCGACCGGGGTGGCAAGGTTCGCTGGTTCCGGTGTGCGGCGCGTCGTTTTGAAGGTGATCAGCAGGAAGTGCGTTATATCGGCATGCTGCTGGATATCACGGGGCAGGTGGAACACCGGGAAGCACTGGAACGTAAAAACCAGGAGCTGGAACGTCTGTCGACAACCGATTCCCTGACCCAGTTGGCCAACCGGGCACGGATTGAGATGTTACTGGCCCAGGCTCTGCACCGGTATGAGCGATATGGCGCCCACTGTGCCGTGATCATGCTGGATATCGACCACTTCAAGCAGGTCAACGATACCTGCGGGCATGCGGTGGGAGATCAGGTGTTGCGCCAGCTGGCAAAGCTCATGCGCGAACATACACGCCTGTCGGACTGCCCCGGACGCTGGGGGGGCGAGGAGTTTCTGATTATTTGTCCCGACTCCGATCTGGAAGGGGCACACCGGTTGGCCGAAAATTTGCGACATCGGATTGAACGGGTGACGTTTCCAGTCATTGGCCACAGAACCTGCAGCTTTGGTGTAGCGGCAATACGGCCGGGGGATCAGGAGCATGCGTTGTTGAAACGGGTGGATGACGCACTTTACCGCGCCAAGTCCAATGGGCGAAACCAGGTTGTTGTGGAACAATCGCTGGAGCAGGAACGACGCTCGGCCAGGCACGACCGAGAGTCGGTATAGAAAAAAAGGGGCGCCCTTGGGTGCCCCTGCTCATGATCAGACTATCGATTGATCCGTATCGATCAGGCGTGTGCGGATTGGGCGTTGGCTGACACCTGAGCGGCCTGACCGGATCGGTTCAATGCAGACACCACGGCTTTCAAAGACGCGCTGACCGTGTCAGCATCGACTGCCATGCCACTCACGCGCTGGCCGGATACGTTGAGCTGCACATAGGCCGCCGCCGCTACATCCGACCCTTCACCCATGGCATGCTCGGCATAGTCGACGACATGAATATCGAGGCCGGTACGTGTCTTCCAGGCGCCAATGAAGGCAGCCATGGCGCCCTTGCCGGTACCGTTCAACTCAACCTGCTGCCCCGCAACCTGGATGTCGGCAGCCAGGGTTTCATTGTCGCCGCTGCGTTCGATACGGTAGCCATTCAAGCCTGCGGGTGCATTGTCCTGCACGAAGTGGCTGATCAACAGGTCATGAATCACCTGGCTGTCCAGCTCACCGCCCTGAGTTTCGCTGACTTTCTGCACAATCGGTGCCAGTTCCAGCTGCAACCAGCGCGGGATGCTGATGCCGAAGTCACGTTCCAGCAGGAAGGTCATGCCGCCCTTGCCGGACTGGCTGTTGACGCGGATCACGGCCTGGTAGTCACGGCCCAGATCGGTCGGGTCGATCGGCAAGTATGCAACCTGCCAGTGCTCGTCATCCTGCTGCTGTTTCAGCGACTTGCGAATCGCATCCTGATGGCTGCCGGAGAAGGCGGTATACACCAGCTCGCCAATCCAGGGGTGACGCGGGTGAATCGGCAAGCCGGTGCATTCGGTACACACCTGAATGATCTCGTCCGGGTTGGACAGATCCAGCTGCGGATCGATGCCCTGGCTGTACAGGTTGATCGCCAGCGTGACGATATCCATGTTGCCGGTGCGTTCACCGTTGCCCAACAGGGTGCCTTCGACGCGATCGGCACCGGCCATCAGGGCCAGTTCGGCGGACGCTACGGCACCGCCACGGTCATTGTGGGTGTGCACGGAAATAATGGCGCTGTCGCGACGGCTCAGGTGTTGGCAGAAATACTCGACCTGGTCGGCAAAGTGGTTCGGCGGCCCCACCTCAACCGTTGTCGGCAGGTTGAGGATGCAGCGTTTTTCTGGTGTCGGCTGCCATACGTCCATCACCGCTTCACAGACATCGACGGCGTACTCCACTTCGGTGCTGGTAAAGCTCTCCGGCGAGTATTCGAATGTCCAGTCGGTGTCCGGATACTGTTCGGCATACTGCTTCACCCAGCCTGCGCCGCGCACCGCAATGGTCTTGATTTCATCACGGCTCATGCCGAATACGCGCTCGCGCTGGATGCGGGAGGTGGAGTTGTAGACATGTACCACCGCCTGCTTGACGCCTTTCAATGCTTCAAAGGTCTTGGCGATCAGTTCTTCACGGGCCTGTACCAATACCTGAATGCGCACGTCATCGGGGATCTGATTTTCTTCGATCAACCAGCGGGTGAAATCGTAATCCGGCTGGCTGGCGGATGGAAAGCCAACCTCGATCTCTTTAATGCCGAGCTTCACCAGCAGGTGCCACAGACGCTGTTTCTGGGCCACATTCATCGGCTCCAGCAGGGCCTGGTTACCATCACGCAGGTCGACGCTGGCCCAGATCGGGGCCTCGGTCACCTGACGATCGGGCCAGGTACGGGTAAAGCCGGTCACGGGTTCGACCGGCTGATACTTGCGATGGTTGAAATTGGCACTTGCCATGGTGTTGCTCTCCATTGTTGTGGGGGGCGGACCGCTCAGGGGCTTCCCTGGGTAAGGGTTGCAGCCACCGGGAATGTCGGGGTAGGACTGCCGGCGTCTGTAGCGGGCCTTAACGCTTAAGATGGTGAGTATGTTAGAGCAGATAGATGATCAGATGATTGCTAAGTTGCGGCTTTTTGCGTTAATTTTGGCAATATAAATCTCAAATTTAAAAGATAGAGCAATTATATGCCTTCCAATGAAAATCTGCCGACACTGGATCGCTACGACCGTCAGATTCTGGAAATTTTGCAGCGGCAGGGGCGGGTCAGCAACCAGGAACTGGCCGATCGCATCGGCCTGTCGCCATCCCCTTGTCTGCGCCGGGTCAAGGCGCTGGAAGAAAACGGCCTGATCCAGGGGTACAGGGCACTGATCGATGCCAAGCGGCTGGGTCTCAACCTGATGGTGCTGCTGCATATCTCGATGGATCGTCATACGCCGGAGCGGTTTGAGAATTTTGAGCGCAAGATCGAGCAGTTGCCTCAGGTGCTGGAGTGCCTGATTATCACGGGGCAGGATGCCGACTACCAATTGCGGGTACTGGTGGAAGACATGGATGCCTATCATGACTTGCTGCTGCACAAGATTACCCGGATTGAGGGCGTTACCGGTGTGCATTCCAGCTTTGTCCTGCGCAAGGTGATGGAGCGGGGCATTGCCTGCCAGTGATGGAGCCGCGTCCGGCTTCCTTCCGGCAGGGCGTACAGCTATGCTGTGGATTGCAGAATTGCAGCGCCTGAAAGGAGTATCAGGATGCACAGGTTTCGAGCGACCCCGCCCCGTACCGGCATGGGCACCTTTGCCGGTGTCTTCACCCCCAGTATCCTGACCATTCTTGGCATCATCCTGTTTCTGCGCCTTGGCTATGTCGTCGGGGCAGCGGGGCTGGGCCAGATGCTGCTGATCCTGCTGGCGGCCAACCTGATTTCGGTGTTGACCAGTCTGTCGCTGTCAGCGGTCGCGACCAACCTGCATGTCAAACAGGGCGGTGACTACTATCTGATCTCACGTACCCTGGGCCAGGAATTTGGTGGTGCCATCGGGCTGGTGCTGTTTCTGGCGCAGGCGGTTTCGGTCGGGTTCTATTGCATCGGCTTTGCCGAATCGCTCTCCGCGCTGATGCCGGCCATGCCCGATTGGACGGTGCAGCTGGTCGCGGCCAGCGCTGTGCTGGTGCTGACCGGCTTTGCCTGGATGGGGGCAGATTGGGCAACGCGGCTGCAGTTCGTGATCATGACGGTACTGGTATTGGCGCTGGTCTCGTTTTTTACCGGAGGTGTGCAGCGGTTTGATCAGGCGCAACTGCTGAACAACTGGTCTGTTTCAGGTGAAGCCGATTTCTGGCTGCTGTTCGCCATCTTCTTCCCGGCGGTGACCGGCTTTACTCAGGGTGTCAGCATGTCGGGCGAGTTGCGTGATCCGGGACGCAGTATCCCGACCGGAACGCTGGCGGCGGTTGCCCTGTCGATTCTGGTGTACCTGACGGCGGCGGTGCTGTTTGCGGGTGCGTTGCCGGCCGAAGTGCTGAGCCATGATTATGGTGCCATGCATGAAATAGCGCTCTACGCGCCACTGACACTGGCGGGTGTGATGGCGGCCACGCTGTCGTCCGCCATGGCATCTTCCATGGGGGCTCCGCGTATTCTGCAGGCAGTGGCCAAGGATCGCCTGTACAAGGGGCTTAATCCGTTTGCCAGAGGCAGTGGTCAGGCCGACAATCCGCGCCGGGCACTGGTGCTGTCGGCGCTGGTTGCTCTGCTGACCATCGGCCTTGGCGAGCTGGACCTGATCGCCACGGTGGTCACCATGTTCTTCCTGATCTCATACGGCCTGATCAATTACGCCACCTGGTTCGAAGCGGATTCGGCCAGCCCTTCGTTCCGCCCCCGGTTTCGCTGGTTTCATCCCCGGCTTAGCCTGTTCGGTGCCGCGGCCTGTCTGATCGCCATGCTGGCCATCGACCTGACCGCCGGATTGCTGGCGCTGGGCGTGCTGATCCTGATCTACCGTGACCTCAAGCGCCGTGCCCCTCTGCCGCGCTGGGCGGATGGCCGTCATTCGCACCATACCCGTCAGGTGCGTGAACATCTGCTGGCGCTGCGCAACGCGCCGGACAGTCCGCGTGACTGGCGGCCCAATATCCTGCTGTTTTCTGACAGTTCGCACCGTCGCCTGCCATTGCTCAAGCTGGCAGCCGGACTGGAAGGCGGCAGCGGTTTTGTCACCGCCGTGAAGATCGTACAGGGCGAAGGCCTGCGTCTGCGTCGGCAGCGTGATGAGGCAGAACAGATATTGCGAGATGATATTGCACGCGCAAGCGTGGCGGCCTGGCCTCTGGCGCTGACGGTGTCTGATTTTGACAGCGGCTTGCGTACCCTGTTGCAGAGCTTTGGTATTGGCCCGCTGAAGGCCAATCTGATCCTGCTCAACTGGCTGGAGCACAAACCGGTACAGGTGCAGGAAGAGGCAACCCGCACCTTTACCCGCCATCTGTGGACTGCCTTTCATGAGCACTGCAGCCTGCTGGTGTTTGATGGCGATGAAGCACGCTGGTCACAGCTGGAGCAGGTGCCCTCGGAGCGGCGGCGCATCGATATCTGGTGGTGGGGCGATGCGTCCAGTCGCCTGATGTTGCTGCTGGGTTATCTGATGCTGCGCACGCCCATGTGGGAGGGCGCGCGTCTGCGGATTCTGATTGCCCGTCCCGGTGAAGAGGATACGGCAACACAGGAAGACGTGCGCGCCTATCTGGAGCAGAGCCGGATCGACGCGGAAGCGGTGCTGATCGACCATGCCGACCCGGGTGCCCGAGAGCGCTATTCCCTGGATGCTTCGCTGGTGCTGTTGCCGTTTCGGCTGGATCGCAACCGGCCGGTGGATGCCTATGGGCAACCGCTGGAGACTGCACTGGAGCCCCTGCCACTGGCGCTGGCGGTACTGGCGGCGGAAGATATAGATCTGGATGCCGAGCCGGAAGAGGGCGAGGCCGCCGATACGGCACGGGCACTGGACTTGTTTGTGGATGCCTGCCGTCTGGCTCAGCTTACGGCCCGGGATCTGCAAGAGGCAGAAACGACGCTGGCGCAGGCTGAAGTTGATTCAGCCGAAGCAGATAAGCTGGATATGGCGCAGAAAGCGGTTGAACATGCTCGGCGACGGGCGCTGAAAATGCGGGCTCGGGTCAAGACAGCACGCCAGCTGGCGGTGCAGGCGGGCGTGCCGGAAGAGCTGTTGGAGAGTTGAGCCTTACCAGGCCTGCAGTGGCTCGTGCCGAATCAGTTGGGCCAGCTGTTCGCAGCCGGCCACCTTGGTACGGTAGCGCAGTTCGATAAAGACGGGTGACAGCTCTGGCAGTCCAAGCCGGGAGCCGATGTTCTCCAGCCCCTCGGTCAGGGCGCCCTGAGTTCTGACCGTTACCCCAAGGCCGGCGCGAACAGCCGCCATCAGGCTGGTGAAGCTGGTGGTGGAATAGACGGTGCGCCAGCTGATGGCCTGGTTATCCAGCACCCCCAGCGCGACTTCACGAAACAGACAGGGCATGTTGAGCAGTACCAGCGGCAGCGGTCGGTTGTGCGACCAGTGGTAGCCCTGTTGGCCGATCCACACCAGCGGCTCGTAGCCCAGCAGTTCGCCCTGTACCTGGCTGCGATCACGGCGCAGGATCAGTGCCAGATCGTAGGCGTCGGCATCAAAATCGCGGCACACGCTGTTGCTGTAGTCGGTCTGCACATTGAGCCGAATACCGGGGTTGTGTCGTTTGAAGCGGGCCAGAATCGACGGCAGCATGCTTTCCGTCAGTGACAGGGAAACCCCCACCCGCAGCTCGTTATCGGTACTCTGCTCCGTGATGGCGGCCAGCGCATCGTCCTGCAGCGCCAGCATCTGGCGAGCGTACCCCAGCATGGTTTCCCCGGTAGGGGTCAGCACCCGCTTGCGTCCTTCGCTCCTGAACAGTTCAACGCCCAGCTCCTGCTCCAGTCGCCGCACATGCTGACTGATGGTGGACTGGGTCTTGTGCAGTCGTTCAGCGGCACGAATGAAGCCATCTTCATCCACCACGGTGATGAAAGTGCGCAGCAGTTCGGAGGACAGGTTGGGCTGAGGCATATTAATGATCGTACTTTGCGATGATTATGATCAGAATTAATCGTTATTCATAATGCAAAGGCTAGCCTAATCTGTTCCTGACGTAAACGGGGAGGGAAGGCCGATGACAACTGCACGCGTATCTACACGGAAAATCCGGCGTCTGCCGGATGGGTCGATCAACTATGCCGCCTATGGTCACAAGGCGCGGGTACACCGCGCACTGATGCTCAGACGGCTGCTCAAGGCGCTGTTGTCGGGTACTTGGCGTCTGGTCAAAACAGCAGTCCGCCCAGCACATACAACGGCACCAGCAGCCATACCGGCAGTTTCCACACCTGCAGCGCCGCAAATGCCAGCAACACCAGAGCAAAATCGGTGGCGGAAACCAGCGTGCTGGTCCAGATCGGGTCGTACAGCGCCGCCAGCAGGAGCCCGACCACTGCCGCATTGATGCCGGTGAGCGCGTTGCGCACCCGGGGATTGTGACGCAGCCGGTTCCAGAACGGCAGCACACCGGCCACCAGCAGGAATGAGGGGGTAAAAATCGCCACCAGCGCGATCAGGCCCCCAGCCACGCCCGGCAGCTGCTGCATGCTGGTGCCTAGATAGGCGGCAAAGGTGAACAGCGGGCCGGGCACGGCCTGGGCTGCGCCATAACCGGCCAGAAACAGATCTTCGCTGACATGGCCGGGTAGAACAGTTTCGGCCTGCAGCAGCGGCAACACCACATGACCGCCACCAAATACCAGCGAACCGGCGCGGTAAAACAGGTCAAACAGGTCCAGTGCCGGCAGCGACAGGGCTGTCGCCAGCAGGGGCAGCAACACCAGCAGCAGGAAAAACAGTCCCAACAGGGTTGCACCCAGCCGGGTGGAGACCTGCACCGGCAGATGGGCCGGTTCGGTACTGGTCGCAGCACTGAACAGACACATCCCGGCCAACCCGGCCAGCACCAGCACCAGTGGCTGCAGCCAGACACTGGGCAGCAGCAACAGACTGCAGGCGGCCAGCAGCATCAATGTGATCTGCTTCTTGCCGCGACACATGGACTGTCCCATACCCCAGACCGCCTGAGCCACCACCGCGACGGCCACCAGCTTCAGGCCCTGTACGACGCCTGCAGGCAAGCCGGAATCCGGGCTCATCACGCCATAGGCCACCAGTATCAGCACCAGTGCCGAGGGCAGGGTAAAACCGCACCAGGCCGCCAGCGCGCCCCTGAAACCGCCGCGTGACAGCCCCAGCGCCAAGCCGACCTGACTGCTGGCGGGCCCCGGCAGAAACTGGCACAGGGCGACCAGATCGGCGTAGCTCTGGTCACTGAGCCACTTGCGTCGATTGACAAACTCCTCGCGAAAATAGCCCAGGTGCGCCACGGGGCCACCAAAGCTGGTCAGCCCCAAGCGCAGGAAAATCAGCAGGATGGAAATAAACGAGGTGTGCTTGTCAGGTGTCATGGTCGAATACGGGCCAGCGGCAAAACGTTCATCTTAGCGTTTCAGGTATTGCGGTTGTATGACGACCCAAAGTCAGACGCCGATATCAGGGCTTGCGCGCCGGGCCTTGATGAACAACCGTTGCACTGCAGAAGGATTGTAGTCGCGACGATCGTCGAGTCTTTATATTAGCAAAACCTGAATATAATATTATTGGAGCCGGACAGGCTTGGCCGCGTTTTGGCCCGATCCGATCGGGTGCGGGAATAATGAATAACAACGGGAGTGTCAATGAAAAGACTGGCAGCATTGCTGCTGTTGCCGATGATGGCAACAGCGGGTGAACTGGAGCAGGGGCAGGCCATTGCGGCGGAATTCAAGAGCGAGCTGATGCAGACGCTGAAATCGGCCATCGCTGACGGCGGGCCGGTGAACGGCATATCGGTATGTAACAGCGCCGCAGGGCCGCTGGCCGAACAGGTGGCACAGCGTCATGGCGTCACGCTGGGACGCATCGGTACGCGCACGCGCAGCCCGGCCAATGAGCCTCAGGGCTGGCAGACTCAGCTGCTGGCAGCGGTTGAACAGGAACCGACGCCGCAGGTGCTGACCATCGACAATCATCGTCTGTATGCCGAGCCCCTGTTTATCCAGAAACCCTGCATGGCCTGCCACGGCGAGCCCGCAGGCGAGGTCAAGGCGGCGCTGGATACATACTATCCAAATGACAAGGCAACCGGCTATGCGCTCGGCGATCTGCGTGGTGTACTCTGGGTCAAGCTGGATCAGCAGACGCAGTAATCGGGGGATTGCGCTGGCTGGAGGGCGGCGCCGCTACAGAGCGCCTGTCCCTGCGAGCGCCCGGTGCCCGTGGCTGACGGCAGTGCTGCCCGCCTCAATGCGGCAGCACTTCGCGCAGGGCTGGAGCCTGGTTGAAACAGGCTCAGTGGCCAATGCCCAGACGGCGCCGTTCCATCCGGCGCAGAAATTCTTCCATGATCATGCGATAGAGGCTTTCCTTCAGGTAAAGATCTTCCACATCCGAATCGATGCTGGGATTGTCGTTCACCTCGATCACCACCACCTTGTCACCTGACTGCTTGAGATCGACACCATAGAGGCCATCACCAATCAGTTTGGTGGCCTTCAGTGCGGTCTTCACCACCTTGGCCGGCGCTTCGTGTACCGGCAGGGTTTCGAAATCGCCGGATTCGGTTTCGGCGCCACTGTGGTTGTAAATCTGCCAATGGCCACGGGTCATCATGTATTTGCAGGCGTACAGCGGCTTGTTGTTGAGAATGCCGATGCGCCAGTCGTATTCGGTGTACATGAACTCCTGCACCAGCACGATGGCGGACTGCTTGAAGTATTCCTCGGCTCGATTGATCAGCTCCTCGGCGGAATTGACCTTGACCACGCCCCTGGAGAAGGCACCGTCCGGGATTTTCAGCACACGGGGATAGTTCAGAGATGCAGCCAGCAGCTTCAGCTCCTTGCGGTGGTCCTTGAACAGGAAGTGGGTTTCCGGCATAGCGACGCCGTTGGTGGCCAGCAGATCTGACAGAAACACCTTGTTGCAACAGCGCAGGATCGAGGTGGGATCGTCGAACACCACCAGTCCTTCACGCTCTGCCTTTTTGGCAAAACGATAGGTGTGATTGCTGATCGAGGTGGTCTCGCGGATAAACAGGCCGTCATACTCCGCCAGACGGCCGTAATCCTTCTTGCCGATCAGGCTGACGTCAATACCCAGCTGACGACCGGCACGCATGAACTGCTTGATCGCCTTGGCATCGGAAGGCGGCAACTGTTCGTCATGGTCCACCAGAATGGCCAGGTCATAGCGGTACTGTCGACGTGCCGTTGGCTTGCGCCAGATCTTGCGACTGAAGGCGTCGATGGCGGCGGCGAAGAGGTCTTCTTCCGTCTCGCTCAGCTGGGTCAGGTTGCCCGCCTTTACGGTTTCAATTTCCCACACCGTGCTCTTGCGGAAGGTCAGATGCAGAATCGGGCAGGGGAACTGGTCGAAAATCTGACGTGCCAGATCCTGCAGCGGAGCAAAATGGGTCTGACCGAAACAGAGCGTAATCTGCAGCCGCTGGTCAGACTCCAACTGAGCACGCAGGTCCGCATGTTTATCGATCAGCTTGCCCAGCAGGGTGTTGAGATCCTTCATGCCCAGCCCGTACACGGACTTGCGGCCCAGATCATTGATGGTCTGGATCGACGGAATGACCTTGTGGCCACGGGCTTCCGCCAGCAGAGACGTATAGTAGCCATAGCTCAGGTAACGGTAGTGGCGACACAGGTTGATAATCTGCACCGGTGTGCGCTCCCGCTGGCTGCCCTGAGCCAGATATTCGTGGGCGCTCATCAGCTGTTCCGCCGGGTAGAACGCCTGCCAGTCCTCTTTCCTGTCTACGATGATTCTCAGCTTGCTCATGGTGCATCCTGCTGGTTGATATGGTTGCACTATCGGCCTCTTTTTCCGTGGCTGCAATCGGGTCGAAAAAATATTTTTCACTACTGGTTTTTGCTGGCTCAGAGGGCGTAATCTGGGCCTCTGTTCCTCGGGAGTCATGTCATGTCTCTGAGCCTCCGTACACGTCCCGCCAACCTTGATGATCTACCCGCGCTGGTGGCGCTGGAGCAGCAGGCCTTTGTCGAAGACCGCATCAGCCGGCGTCAGTTTCGCTGGATGCTCAAGCGCGGCCATTGTGCGTTGATACTGGCCGAGACCGACAGTCTGCCGCTGGCCGGCTATATTCTGGTGCTGTTTCATCGTGGCACTTCACTGGGGCGAATCTATTCGCTGGCAGTGGATGACCGCCTGCGCGGACAGGGGCTGGCGCGGCGGTTAATGGAGGCTGCTGAGGCGGCGGCACTGGAGCAGGACTGCCTGGCGTTGCGGCTGGAAGTTCGCACCGACAACGAAGCGGCTATTCGACTCTACCGTGCCCTGGGCTATCGTCAGTTCGGCTTTTACGATGACTATTACGAGGACCATGCACCGGCGCTGCGGTTCCAGAAACGTATTCTGGCGCTGCGGACACGCATTCCCGGCAGAGTGCCTTGGTATGGCCAGACGCTGCCGTTTACCTGTGGTCCGGCGTCCCTGCTGATGGCGATGAAGGCACTGAACCCCGAGATCGAGATGGACCGCCGGCATGAATTGCAGCTCTGGCGTGAGGCAACCTCCATTTTCATGACCACCGGCCACGGCGGCTGTGGCCCGCG
>Ga0193959_1000977_pt1 | contig 11592 bp, 8 predicted proteins | sample FB_2_MG_FD_140333 | JGI IMG/M metagenome (GOLD analysis project Ga0193959, IMG submission 140333) | Microbial mat bacterial communities from the Broadkill River, Lewes, Delaware, United States - FB_2_MG | ecosystem: Environmental > Aquatic > Freshwater > River > Microbial mats | place: USA...
AACTTACACGGCAAGCTAACTTGCACTCCTGTTGGTCTGAACCAATTTTCTCAAATAACAATGAAATTCTTGGAACTTTTGCAATGTACAGCAACAAGCCTTCTAGACCATCAGAGTTTCAATTAAAACTTATCTCTTCCTATGCACATTTAGCTGCGGTTACTATCGAAAAAGAAAACAAAAAAGTGGAAGCAGATATCATTAAAAGGAAAGAATTACAAAAAGAATTAGATAATAAGACAAAGGATTTATTATTATTCAAACAAGTAGTTGAAAATATCAGTTATGGTGTTTCTATTACTCAAGCAAATGATACAAATAAATTATTATATGTTAATAAATCATTTGAAATGATTACTGGATATTCAAAAGATGAAGTAATCGGTAGAAATTGTAAATTTTTACAAAATGATGATACTGAACAAGAAGCAATTAAAAGTCTTAGAAAAGCATTAAAAAAGAAAGAAAAAATACAAGTAGAATTACGAAATTATAAAAAAAATGGAACACTTTTTTATAATTTAATTAGCATCTCACCTGTATATGATGAGCATCAAAATATCACACATTTTGTTGGTATTCAAAAAGATATGACTCAAGAAAAAAAACAAGAAGCTATATTGTCAGAACAGTCAAAACTCGCTTCAATGGGTGAAATGATTGGTAATATTGCACATCAATGGAGGCAACCATTATCTGTGATTTCAACCGCTGCTACAGGTATGCAATTACAAAAAGAATTTGGATTACTCAAAGATGAAGAGTTCTATAAAACATGTGATGCAATAAATACAAATGTACAGTATCTTTCACAAACTATTGATGATTTTAAAAATTTTATAAAAAAAGACAGCATCCAAAAATATTTTAATCTTAGTAAAAATATAACAAAATTTTTATCCCTTATAAGTGGAACCATAAAAAACAGTGATATTGAACTTATTTTAGATTTAGATGATAGTATTGAAATCAATGGATTTGAAAATGAATTAATCCAGTGTTATATGAATATATTTAATAATGCAAAAGATGCACTTATCAGTAAAAAAGAAAAACTTATCATTATACGCACTTACAAAAAAAATAAGAGTGTACTAATTAGTGTAAGAGATAATGCAGGTGGTATCTCTAAAGAAATTATTACTAAAATATTTGAACCTTATTTCACTACTAAACATAAATTTCAAGGAACTGGATTGGGATTGCATATGTCTTACCAATTAATTACAGAAGGTATGAATGGTAGTTTAAAAGTTTTTAATCGTAATTTTAATTATGAACATAAACAATATACTGGTGCTGAGTTTATTATCACATTGCCAGTTGCATAACAATAATATTTCTATTATAAAAAAGGTGAGCTATGCACTTACAAAATTTGACAATTAAGCAGCAACTTTTAATAACTACAATAATACCTATCTTAGGACTTTTATACCTATCTTTTAATATTATCACCTCTTCTTATAATGATAAAAACAACTTACTAAAGCTAGATAAATATTTATACTATTCAACTTATACAAGTAATTTAATTCATCACTTACAAATCGAAAGAGGAATGAATTCTGGTTTTCTACAAAGTAAAGGAGTCAAATTTCAAAAAGAGATTATCCAGCAAAGACTCAATACAGATAAAGCACTTGAAGAACTTAAAAAATTTGTTCATAATAGCCAACTAGAAAATAAAGAAAACATTCTTAAATCCATAGCTAATTTTTCAATAAAGAAAATGTTTATTTTTAGGAATAAAATTAGTCAGTTAAAAACAACTTCTCATGAAAATCTACAATTGTATAGTTCACAAATTGCTCAACTTATTGACACTATGAAATATTTTAATACTTTAAATAAAAGTAAATCTTTATCCCGTCATTCATTAAGTTATCTAAATTTAATCCTTGCAAAAGAAAATGCAGGGCAAGAAAGAGCGATAATTAGTAGTATTATTATCTCCAATAAATTAAATACAGAAGATATCAAATCAATTTTTGTACTTTCAACTTCACAAAAAAATTATATCAATAGTTTTGAATCGCTTGCTACAAAAAAACTCTTGAATTATTATAAATTAAAACTAAATACGCGAAATACAAAAAATGTAGCACAAATAAAAAAGATGATTTTATCAAATTATGAAAAATATAATATTATTTCACAAATGAAATCTTATGCTGGGTATGGTGGATTAATTCATAATTTTAAAAATTATATTTTACGAAATGATGAAAAATATAAAAATATATTTTTAAAAAAATATACTAAACTTACTAAATCTATTGAGTTATATGAAAAACAACCAATGAATGATGAAGAAAAAAAACACTTGGAAAGAATTAGAGAAACTTTTGCTTTATACAAAAACAATATAGAAAAAATTTCCCTTGCTTATCAAAATAATACCCCATTAAAAACTATAGATGAGATGGTTAAAATTGATGATTCTAAAGCTCTTGCCTCATTTGACATTTTGTCAAAAAAAATTATAGGTTTAGATGTTTACTATTGGTTTAATATATCAACAAAAAAAATAAATGCCTTAAATCAAGTAGAAAATAAAGTATTTACGGAAATTTTTAAAGAGATAAATAAAAACAAAAATGAAATCTCTAATGTAATTTATTTTCAATTAATTTACATTTCGGTATTTTTAATTATTATTATTTTACTTTCTTTTTTCATTTTTAAAAATATTACAAATCAAATTAAAGTATTTCAAAATGGGTTATTATCATTTTTTAAATATATCAAAAAAGAGAATAGCACTTTTGAACTTTTAAATGAAAAACCTGAAAATGAATTTGGTTACATGTCAAAAGTTTTAAACAAAGGGATCAATCATATTGTTTCTCATATAAAAGAAGAGATTCATAATACAAAACAACAAGAAAAAAGACTTCATGAAATAAATAAGATTCAATCTTTAGGTGATTTGTTAAAAAATATTGCACATCAATGGAGACAGCCATTATCTGTTATATCAACAGGGATAACTGGTATGCAAATGCAAAAAGAGTATGGAATGCTTGAAGATAAAGATTTTTACAAAAACTGTGAAATTATTAATCAAAATGTTCAACATCTTTCAACAACAATTGATAATTTTCAAAAATTTATGATAGAAAATAGCAAAAAAGACATATTTAATCTCAAAGATAATGTAGAAAATTTTTTATCTTTAGTGGAAGGAACTATTAAAGAAAATAATATTTCTATCATCATAAGCCTAGATGATAAAATTTTCATTAACAGTTATTCAAATGAACTTATTCAAGTATTTTTAAATATCTTTAATAATGCAAAAGACGCTTTGCTCCTTAAAAATAAAGATACTGATAAATTCATTTTTATAAAAGCAAAAAAAATCGATCACTTTGTATCTATTACAATAAAAGACAATGCAGGTGGTATATCTGAAAAGGTAATCACAAAAATTTTTGAACCATATTTTACAACAAAACATGAATCGCAAGGGACAGGACTTGGTTTACATATGACATATAATCTTGTTGTTGATGGGATGCAAGGGAGAATTGAAGCACAAAATATCAACTATACTTATAATAATAAAATATACAATGGTGCTGAGTTTATTATAACATTACCTATTAGCTAATATATGATAAAATAACTTATTAAAATAAAGGAATTTTATGAATATATTAATTGTTGATGATAGTAAAACTATTTTAAAAAGTTTAAAACATTCAATAGAAAATAAACTTGCAATTACAGTTTTTACTGCTGTATCTATGAAAGAATGTGCTGAACTTATATTAAAACACAAAGGGAAATTTACATTAGCTCTATTAGACTATAATCTTCCAGATGCTCCAAATGGTGAAATCGTAACTTTTATTAAAAAGTTTAATATCCCATCTATTTTATTAACTGGCTCTATTCTAGAAAAAGACAACAATGTCTTCCTCAATACTAATTTAATTGATTATGTTATAAAAGATGGTAGTAATGCTATAGACTATTCCGTATCTGTAGTCAAAAGATTTATACTTAATGAAAAAATCGAAATACTTGTAGTTGACGATTCTAAAACTTTCGCAGCAAAAATGCAAGGACTATGTATAAAATATAATCTTAAAGCATTAGTTAACTATTCTGCTACTGATGCATTACAAACAATAAAAGAGCGACCAAATATTAAACTTATTTTAGTTGATTACATGATGCCTCAAATGAATGGACTTGAATTTACAAAAGAACTTCGAAAATCTTATAAGAAAGATGAAGTTGCTATTATTGCACTATCTGGAACAAGTGAAAAAGAGATAGTTGCAAGTTTTCTAAAATACGGAGCTAATGACTTTTTATATAAAGACTTCTCTGACGAAGAATTTTTTGGTAGAGTTAATAACAATCTTGAAGTTATTGAGCTATTTCAAGACACACAAGATAAAGCAAAAAAAGATTATTTAACAGGACTTTTTAATAGAAATTATTTATTTAATACAGGTGAAGAGATTTACCAAAGAGCAAAAGCAAGAAAGGAGTTATTGGCTGTAGTTTTGATAGATATAAATAAATTTAAAATTATCAATGACTCGTATGGACATGATGTTGGAGATTTAGCTATTCAAGAGATTGCCAAAATTTTATTACAGTATATTAATACAGATTCATTGATGGCAAGACTTGGTGCTGATGAATATTGTATTCTTTTAAAAAATAGACCTTATGCAGAAATTCACCAAACATTTCAAGAGATACAAGAAATAGTTCAAAATACAAAATTTCAACTTCTACATACTGATCTTACTCTAACTATCTCTGTAGGTGCAAATATTGCTTACGAAGAAAATCTTCAAGAGATGATAGAAGGTGCTAGTGAAGCCTTATTTAAAGCAAAAGAACAAAATAAAATTATAATAAATAGCTAACATAAAAAAACCACCGATATATTATCGATGGTTTTTAATAACTATAAGTTAGTGCTATTCAGCTCTTTTCCATTCTTTATACAAAGCTTCATGCTCAGCTATTTCTGATTTTGTTGGCTTTCTTCTACACGATAAATAACCTTTACTTCCATCACATGACTCAAATGGAAATACTGTTGCATATACCCAGTAGTATCCACCATCTTTTGTTGCATTTTTTACATATCCTGTCCAAATTTCACCTCTTTGTACAGTTTCCCATAATGATTTAAATGCAGCTTTTGGCATATCAGGGTGTCTTACCATGTTATGTGGTTGTCCCATTAACTCATCTAAAGTATATCCTGCTACTTTACAAAAATCATCATTTGCAAACTTTATCATACCTTTTGCGTCTGTTTCACTTACTAAAAAAGCATATTCGTCTAATACTGTTTCTCTTGCCATCTCTATACTCCTTTAGTTAAATTTTTTACTACTTGCATCAGATACAAGGTTATTCGCTAGTTTACTTACATCAAGTGCAATTTCAGCTACTGAACTTGCTTCATGTGCATTTTCTTGTGTAACTCTATCTAACATTGTTACGGCATCATTAATTTGTTCTATTCCTGTCATTTGTTCTTTTGAAGCTGAACTTACATCTTCAATTAAACTAATTGTTTCATTTGTATTTGTATTAAGTGTTTCATAACCTTTAATCATATCATCACTTACTTTTTTACCTTCATTTGCTTTAGTTGCAGCATTTTCAACTAAATTTTTGATCTCATTTGCCGCTTCAGCTGATCTTGATGCAAGGTTTCTTACCTCTTGAGCAACAACTGCAAATCCTTTACCAGCTTCACCTGCTGTTGCTGCTTCTACAGCTGCATTAAGTGAAAGAATATTTGTTTGAAATGCAATTTGATCAATCACTGTAATAGCTTCATTAATAGCTGTTACTTGCTCGTTAATACTATCCATTGCAGTTGAAGTTTGATTTGCAAGTACCATACCTTCAGATACTGCCTTTTGAACTTTTCCACCTAATTGTGACATCTGCACTGCATTATTTGCATTATTTCTAGTGATACTTGTAATCTCTTCAACTGCGGCTGCTGTTTCTTCTAACGAAGCTGCTTGTTGATTTGCTTTATCAGCAAGGTTATTTACTGATTCTGTCATTGTTGCAGAACTAGATTCTAAGTGTTCACCATTACTTAAATTTTCTTTTGCAGTTTTTGATAATGAATCACCAAGTTCATTAACTCTTTCCATTACTGCTAACATATCAGCTTTTAATTTCGGATCAATTTTGATTTTATCTCTAAAATCATCATTTGCATATGAAGTTAAAATACTTGTTAATTGACGCATAGTCTCTTCAGTTGAATCAAGCATTTTATTCATATTGATTTTTAAAGTCATTAACATAGGATTATTTGTATCTGAATTTACTCTACATTGAAAGATACCTTGTTCTATTTTATCTGTAGTAAGAACAATCTCTCCCATAACTCTCATGTCATCTTTCATTCTTTTATCTAATACACTTGCTTGATTAGACCATTTTTCTAACATTCTGTTCACATTAGAGTTAGATGACTGTTCATTAAAATTAAATTTGTTACTTTTATTTGTTACAAAATCCATAAATTCGTTAAAGAATTTATCCATTACTTCCAAGTCTTTTTGTGACGCCATACCGAACATATAGTTTACCTCTTTTGTCAATTTTTCAATATTTTACAGCTAATTTACTTAATTATACATTGATTTTAAGTGCTTTTTTGATCAAATTGCTTATTTTTCTTAAATATTTATATTAATTGTAAAAAATAATTTATTATTTTTTATATTTATCTTCCATCACTTTTGTAATTACTGCTAACATTAAAACTACAATAACAACTACTACAAAGCTTGTGAGTTCATTGATAACATTTTCCATATTACTCCTTTTTATACAAACGCTCTATTCTCTTAAAATAAAAAATAACATTTAATAATAGTATTATTAAAATAAGACTAAAATATTACTAAGCTAAAGAAAAGAGAGTTTTATTATGAATGCAATTATAGCAATACAAGATTTAATCAAACAAAATCAACATAGAATAAAAATCTTAAAACAACAATTAAAAGCACATGAAGAAGGTACTACTAAATTATCCCCTATGGCTGAAGCATCTACAGAAATGGGTTTGGAAAAATCTCAAGAAGCTTTAGAAAAAAATGAAATAATCCTTAAAGAACTCCAACAAAGAGACTTAATGGAGATCGAAAAAGAACAACTTCTTAAAGAGGCAATTGTTAGAAGAAATTATTATAAATACCAAAAAGTTCGTCTCAAAAGAGATTTAGTAATGACTAATGATCAAAAACTAGAAGCTATGATGATTGTTGATGAGCTCCCTTTTGATGTTGATATCGAAGATGCTGAAATTTTTGCAATTGCTGAAGCAACTATAAATTTAAACTTACGAATACATTCCGAATTATACGAAGAATTAAAAGAGATTAAAAAAAATTGGGCAGAATTATTAAAAGGTATTGATTCTCAAAATATTGATAAACTTGGGATGCTTAACATTCATATTCCAATTTTAGTACTTCATTTGTCTGTCCTTATTTCTAATATAGAAGAGAATATAGAGGAACATAACTTACCAGAATTTAAAGGGCTACCTGCATTTGAAGATTGGTGGATAAGTGAGCTTTGGACAAACCATCAAGCCTATTTTGGACTTTATAAATGGAGATCTATTGTTGCCTCTTTATGTATTACTTCTGACCAAAAAAGAGCCTGGAATACAATTTTTTCAAACTGGGTTTTTATTAAAAAATTACTTAATGCAAAAGGTTCTTTAGGTTTTGAATATAATTTTGCTTTTGATAGTTTGATTGAACAACATAGCCATCTTATTGAAGAGCTAAATACTGAAAACCTAATCTCTATGGAGAAAATCGTAGAAAATATTACAGCTAAAGAGGATTTTAGTAAATACAAAACTACCCATTCTGTAGAAACTCCTTACTTAAAATTTAAACGAGATAAAATGAATTATAAAGTACAATAATTTCACTATAAGCTATTATATTATTATAAAGGATATTATTTCATGAGTAAAATTTCTATATTTTTACTATCTACAATATTTCTTTGTTCAAAACTTTTTGCAAATGAAGATATTGAATGGAGATTAGCTCTAAATTGGAAAAGTACACTTACCCCACTTTCCTCTCCCTCTTTTAAAATTTCTCGTATGGTAAAAGATATGAGTAATGGTAAATTTGTTATCAAAATAGATGGATTAGAAAAACATCAATCTTCAGATGAAATACTTAATAAACTTCAATCAAATCATTATCAAATTGCACATACTGATTCAATACAATGGAAAGATAATGATATCAACACTATTTGGTTCTCTGGCATTCCACTAGGTATGACAATGAAAGAACAATATGCTTGGTTCTATTACGATAATGGCCTAAAATATATGTCAACTGTATATGATAAATTTAATCTTTTAGCTTTCCCAGGTGGTGATTTAGGAAGCCAGATGGGTGGATGGTTTAAAAAAGAGATCACAGCTAGTGCTGATTTTAAGGGTCTCAATACAAATACAGAGGGTATCACTTCTGAGATTTTATCTATGTATAAAGTGAATCTTAAAAAATTTCCAACAAGCGAAATAAATGAGGCTTTTTTAAATGGTAAATTAGATATGATTAGTAGTACATCACCTAGTATGGATATTAAAATGGGCTATCATAAGGTTGCCCCATATTATTATACTAGTTGGAATAAACCAGCATCACAAACTCAAATCCTCATAAATAAAACTGCTTTTGAAAAGTTACCTCATTCATATCAAGCTATTTTAAAGAATGCTATTAAAGTGGCCTCTTATGAACTTTATTATGAAAATTTTTACGAATCACTAAAAGCATGGGAAAAAATACAACGAGATTTTCCCAATATAAAAATAAAATCATTGCCAACAAATGTACTGCAAGATCTACAAAATGCTAAAGAACTTATTTTTAAACAATACTCAAAGGAAAATAAGCTTTTCAAAGAGATTTATGATAGTCAAAAAAAATTTATAAAAAAAGCAAGAAAATGGTCTCATTTGGAAGAAAATAGTTATCTCAACTCTCTTAAAACGATTGAAAAATAGGACAAATATAGCTTTTAATCAACTTTTAGATAAAATCGCGAATATATTATAACTAGGAACCAAATTGTTAAATTTTAAAGACCATCTTATAGGATCAAGTGCAAAGAATGATATTTTATCAGGACTTGTAGTTGCTGTTGCATTAGTACCTGAAGCTATAGCTTTCTCATTTATAGCACAAGTTAGTCCAATTGTAGGACTATATGCTGCATTTATATTAGGACTTATTACCGCTATTATGGGTGGAAAACCAGGTATGATATCTGGTGCAACTGGAGCTGTTGCCATAGTATTAGTGGGTGTGAGTATTACAGCAAAATCACTCTTAGAGGCCCAAGGTATAACAGGTGATGCTCTGTCTTTTGGTATCGTTCAATATATCACATTAACAGCTGTGTTTGCTGGTCTAATCCAAATAGCAATAGGTGCATTTAAGATGGGTAAATTTATCCGTTTAGTACCGCAACCTGCTCTTCATGGATTTGTAAATGGTCTTGCTGTTGTTATTGCTTCTAGTCAATTTAAATTTTTAGATGACGCAGGTATGTTAATGTATGCAATTATTCTCGGTACTATGGCAACTATGTATTTTCTACCAAAACTCACTAGTTCAATTCCGGGTGGATTAGTAGCTATTATTGCCTTTACCATAGCAGTATATTTTACAGGTGCTGAAACTAAACTTGTTGGGGATTTAGCAAACCTTTCAGAATTTGCTGGGATGCTTCCTACTTTTCAAGTATCACAAGTATTATTTAATCTAGATGCTATTATTTTAGTTGCTCCTTATGCTGTAATTATCTCATTAGTTGGTGTAATAGAATCACTTTTAACACTTTCTGTATTAGATGAAATTTCAGGTAAAAGAGGTAGTGCAAACCAAGAGTGTATTGCCCAAGGGGTTGGTAATGTAACTTGTGGATTTTTTGGTGCTATGCCAGGATGTGCGATGATTGGACAATCAATCATCAACTATACTTCTGGAGGTTGGGGAAGATTATCTGGAATCATTGCTTCTTTAGGACTAATTCTTTTAGTTGCAACATTAACTGATATTTTAAATATCATTCCTGTTGCCATTTTAGTTGGTATTATGTTTATGGTTTCTATTGGAACATTTGAGTGGAGTAGTTTTGCAAGAATAAGTAAAATGCCAAAAAGTGATGCTTTTGTTTTAGTGACTGTTACAGGTATTACTATAGTAGCTGACCTTGCTATTGCTGTTATCTCTGGTGTTATTATATCTGCTTTAGTATTTGCTTGGAAACATGCAAAAGTAACTGCTAAAACACATATTGAAGATGATGGAACAAAAATCTATGATTTTGATGGTCCTTTATTTTTTGGTAGCGTTACATCATTTAATGAACAATTTAATATTTCAAATGACCCAGATAATGTAGTTTTAGATTTTAAAAACGCAAGAGTTATGGACATAAGTGGAGTAGAAGCAATAGATGCAATTACTAAAAAATATCTAGAAGCAAATAAAACTATCAAAATAAGGCATTTGAGTAGTGAGTGTAAATCAATTATGTCAAACGCAGGACAATTTTGTACTTATGAAGAAGATGACCCAAAATATAAAGTAGCTTACGATTATTAAGCACTAAACAATTACTTATACGAGAGAGACTAATGAATAGTCTCTTTTTTTATTTATACAAATTATTTATATCCTAAATCCTCAAATAAGTCAATATTTATAGTAATTAAAATATTATTTAGGATTAAATCTATTTTTATATAAAAAGATTATATAATATTATATTAAATTATTATTATAAATTAAACTATTAAGAATACTTAAGGAATATTATGAATACTAAACAATCAAATAGTATATTCTCAATAAATAACATCTCAATCCGTTCAAAACTTATTTTATTAACAATTTTATCTATGCTTGTGCTTTCAACTACTCTTACAACAGTTTCTATAAACTATATAGAAAAAACATTAATTGAAGAGAAATATAAAACACTCATAGCAGCGAGAGATTCAAAAATAAATCAATTGAAAGAAATTTTTAAATTATATAAAAAACAAATATCTTTATTAGCAGGTACTTCTTATGTACAAGATTTAACACAAGAGTTTACTGATATCCATACTCAACTAGGTATAGATAAGTATGGGAAGTTTCCAGTAAATAACGAAAGTATCCAAAAACTATTGCCTAAATGGGATGCTTTTTATAAAAAGTATACACAAACCTATCCTTTTGAAGATGTCTATGTAATCGCAGCTGAGTATGGTCATGTAATGTACTCTTTTAGAAAACATCCCGATTTTGGTACAAACCTTTCTAGTGGGGATTATAGAAAAAGTAGTTTAGCTCAAATTTGGCAAAAAGTAAAAAAATACCAAAGAACTGTTTTTATTGACATGACTGCTTATGAACCAAGAGCAGGTGAGCCCTCTATGTTTATTGGAGCTCCTGTATTTCAATCTGGTAATCTTGTATCAATATTAGTATACAGACTTAAAAATGAAAATATTACAAATATTATGGCACTACGAAGTGG
>Ga0193959_1000986_pt1 | contig 11557 bp, 14 predicted proteins | sample FB_2_MG_FD_140333 | JGI IMG/M metagenome (GOLD analysis project Ga0193959, IMG submission 140333) | Microbial mat bacterial communities from the Broadkill River, Lewes, Delaware, United States - FB_2_MG | ecosystem: Environmental > Aquatic > Freshwater > River > Microbial mats | place: USA...
AGCTAATCCAACTGCTGAAATTGATGATATTTTAAAAGTATCTTCTGATGAGTTAAAAATTGTGTACAAAAATACTCAAGGAGATACTCCATCTATAGCAGCAGCATCTGGTTATTTAGATTCAAGTTACGGAATGCAATTTGATGATGCAGATGAATTAGTAAAAGGATCGTTTAATGGGCTTATTACTAGAAACAATGATTACAGTGGTAGAGAAGGTGCAGGTGCAGAGTTTTTAAAAATAACTACTACTATCAATCAAACAGCATCACAAGACAGTATACAGCTTCGGCTTGATAGTTTAGGTTTAACTGATAGCGCATTTGGCGACTTTTCTGTTGATAGTACAGGACTTGTAACTATGCAACAAGATGGAGTAGATTTTGCGGTAGGACAAGTATCAATTGCTAAATTTACAGACAATAGAGGACTTGAAGCGATAGGTGGAAACTTACTCAAAGCAACTACGAGAAGTGGAACAGCTCTATACAACATAGACAACGATAAAACAGCAGAAGTAAATGGTGGTCAGTTGGAGCTTTCAACAGCAGACTTAAGTGAATCATTGGTAAACCTTATGGTTTTCCAAAGAGCTTTTGAGGCAAATGCAAAGTCTATTACAACGGCGGATTCTATTTTAACTACTTTAATTCAATTAAAAAGATAGGTTTTATAAATGGATAATTTTTTACTTTTATCAATACTTGGAGTACTTACTGTATATTTTTACAGTAGTATGAATGTATACAAATCGCTTTATCGTAAAATAACGGAAGAGAAAACGATGGTGGAAGAAAAAAATGCAAATTTAGAAAAGTTAAAAGAAAAATTTGAGAAGCAAGTTAGATTTTCTTTGGAAACAATAGATGATTCGCAAGAAAGTTTAAAAAGTACAAGAGAAGATTTACAAGAACTTAAACTACAAAATAGTGAATTGGACCATAAAAATAAACTTCTACAGGAGCGTATAAACGAATTATACGCTTCTGTTGGAACAATACATTAGCTCGAATATGTTTTTAAAAAAAATAAAGTCAAATCTATTCATCATTTTATGTTTCGTGATTCCTATAGTTTTATTGGGAAGTGAAAATAAAACTATTGAATCACAACCTCAAATTTTATTTGAGCATGAAAAACTGCAAGATAAACAAGAACGACGAGAATTGTTATTGAAGTTTAATACAGCTGTGTTATATTTAGAACAAGAAAAATATATGCATGCGATTCAATTGTTTAAACAATCATCCAAAATATTGAAAGTGCCATCTTATTTAAATATAGGTATCGCATATTATAAGTTAAATTCTGAGAATAATGCTTATTTATATTTAAAAAAAATATATGATTTTAAAGAGTTACAATTTAGAGATAAATATTCTTATTTTAGTGCTGCTTATTATTTATATAAAATTACCAACAATAAAGAGTATATAGAAGAGATAACTCGTGTAAGTAAAAAAGCAAAAAGGCTAACAGAACACGAAAAGTTACTTGTTGTAGATACTTTAATATTACAAAAGAAATATAAAAAAGCATTAGAACTTTCATTAAGTATTGATAATATTTCACAACTAAAAATAGCAATGCTTTGTATGAAACTCAGAAAATACAATAAAGCAAAATACCATTTGGATAAAGCTTTAGTAGAAGCAAAAGGTGATAAAGCAAAAAATGAAGTTTTATGGTTTCAAGTATATCGAAATATAAAAGCAAATAGTTTAGAAAATTTACGAGAAAATATTGTGAAAATAGAAGATCGCAAAAAAATATTTCATGTGAATAAAAGACTAGAACTTGAACTTTTTTTCAATAAAGAGAAATTTACAGCAAAAGAGTATTTTGAAAAAATAACAAACCCTTCATTTGATTTAAAATTAGATTTTGTATATTATTTTGCGCCATTTATTTTTGAAGATTATGATGAGATGAATATGAATGAAACAAATGGTTTTATTATCAAAAATCAAGATAGCATTCATGAACTAAATATGATGATTACATATAATTCAGAGTTTTTACAAGTGATAAAACAAGATCCGATCCAAAGAGTTCATACACTGCAAAAAATGATAGATGAAAAATATGATACAAAAGCCTACGAGTATTATAACTTAGGTTTATCATATGCTCAAATTTATGATTATAACAATGCATATAAATATTTTAAAAAAGCATATAGTTTAGATCATGGGAATAAGTTATATTCTGTTATGACTTTTTTGACAACAAAAAAATTTAATGTAAGTGAAGACAAAGTTTTTATGGAGTTTTTAACAAAAAATATTATGGCTAAAAATGGTACTTTTACATATTTAGCACAATATATGTATCAAATTTTTATTGACTCTTCTATAGAGCTTGATGAAAATAAATTAACAATGAAAGATAAAAAGTCTATATTTTTTAGAGCATTGTATTTTATTGAACACTTAGAAGATGATGGAATTATGCAAAATTCCCCTTTACTTGTGGAGTATGATAAAGATCCTTTGGTACATCTGTTTAATTTGATTGCAAGAGAAGAAAATGAAAATGAGTATATATACATCTCACGGATTCAGGATCAACTTCCTAAAATATATAATAATATATTTTTAAAAGGTAATTTAGTAGTTACAGATTATTATATAGATGCATTGCGTGCATTAGGGTTATTTAATAGAACAGATTTTAATATCGAGAATAATAAAAATCCAGCCTATCTAAGAACAAAAGCAATTGTTCAACTCTATAATGGTAAACCAGAAGAAACGATAAAAATAATTGAATATATTCAAAATACTTATAATATACAAAGTATTGATTCATTTTATATTTTGATTGCGGCATTATTTAGCTCAGGACAAAAAGAGTTGGCGTATGCTACATTAACAGAAATTGAATTTTTATATCAAGATAAAGATGCACGATTTTTAAGTGGAACAAGACTTTTACAAGATCTCAGATTGAATAGTGCTACACAATATTTTAGAGATAAATTAAAGGGAAAACTTGTTGATATTCGATTGAATAATTTTGATGATTTTTTAGAAGAGTTATAAAAAAACAAAAAAGATATACAATTGATAATTTTTATGATATAATTAATTAACTTTAAAACAAGGAGTATGATATGCAATTAGGTAGACTAGAGGTTATGGATCAATCAAAAGTAGATTATGTATCAAAAATCTCTAAAATTCAAGAAACAGATAAAAAAACACAGGTAGACCCTGATGAACAATATAAAAATGCACAAAAAAAACCTGAAGTTGCAGAAAATGAAGTAATGCTTGACAATGTTAAATTTGGTTATAACTCAGATACAAAAGACTTTTTTGTACGAATAACTAAAGGGAGTGTTGAATATCAATATCCAACAGAAGATATGATGAATCTTAAAAAGAATTTGATGGAAGCATACAAAAATACACAATCTTAAATTAGGAATAATAATTGGCGTCAAATATATCAGATATAATCAAAAGTGAAATTTCTAGTACTTTAGAAAGTTTGCTTTCAGCAAGTAGTAATGTTGAAGATGTTGTTTTAACTAGCACTTCAGAATTGGATGATACTCAATGTGTAAGTACAGGAGTATCTTTTGATTTTAATGGCAAAAACTCATTATGGAATTTTTGTATACCAACAAAAACAGCTACTCAATTTGAATATTTGATGTTAGGTGGAGTAACTGATTTAAAAAATAGCATTGATGATGAAATAACTGATGCTGTTAAAGAGATTGTCTCAACTATATCAGGAAGTATTTGTACTAGTGTAAATGCACAAGGTTTCGGGGATATTACTGGTCTTAAATCAACATTAGGCAACAGTTCAGTTGACTCTATGAATAATATTAACGATTCTGGAAACTTTTATAAATTTATTGTAAAACTTAATGATGAAAACTTAGAATTATATATCTCCTTTGATGATACTATCAAGCCTTTTATATCTTTATTGACAGGTGTGGGAAGTGTTGAAAATACTGCTCCTGTAGATAATACAAATGAAAAATCAACATCAATTATTAGTTCTTTATTAGGGGAAGAATCTGTTGATAATTTAAGATTATTATTTGATATTAAAATGAGACTAAGTGTACGCCTTGGAACTAAAATTTGTTTATTAAGAGATGTAATTAGTTGGGATATAGGTGAGATTATTGAATTATCTCAAATGACAAGCGAACCATTAGATATATTGGTTAATGGTGTGGTTATTGGTACTGGAGAAGCTATTATTGTAGATGGAAAATTTGGTATTAAGATAAAACATATTGGTAAAATAAAATAAATGAGAAATGATGGATAAAACAACCGCAGGTGGATTGGCAGGAGTATGGGGACTTGTTGCATTAGCTATTGTCTTAGGTGGTGCTGGATTTGGTGCTTATGTTGATATCCCTTCTGTAATTATTGTTCTTGGAGGTACTGCTTCTGTTACTATGGGACAGTTTGAGGGCGATGCTTTAAGTAGATTTGGAAAAGCAGTTGGTATTGCTATGAATCCTGTTAAGTTTGAACCTACAAATGAACTTATAGAAAAAATTATAATTTATGCTACTGATATCAAAAAGAATGGGGTGATGTCTGTTGAAACAAAAATTCAAGATGAATCAAATGCCTTTTTCAAAGAAGCTTTCAATTTACTTGTAGATAATACAAAACCAGATGTTTTGGAGAATCTATTAGAGATCAAACTTGAACATATAGAAAACCGACATAAAACAATGATTGGGATGTTCTCATCTATTGGTGGAACTGCTGGTTCAATGGGTATGATTGGTACTCTTGTTGGGCTTGTTGCTATGCTTGCAAACTTATCTGATCCTTCTGCTGTTGGTCCTGCAATGGCGGTTGCTTTACTTACTACAATGTATGGAGCACTTATTGGAACAGGGTTTGCTGGAGTTATGGAAAATAAACTTTCTCAAAAGCATACTAAAGAGATGATTAGCTGTCAAATTATTATTCAAGGTGCTCATATGATAGCATCTGAAGAATCTATAGGTAATGTAAAAATGAAGCTTGGTGCAATTATGCCAGCTATTGAAGACTAATGATTATTTAAAGAATGGCTAAAGAGAAAAAATGTCCTGATTGTCCTAAGTGTTTACCTGGTTGGCTTGTTCAATTTGGGGACCTTATGTCATTGTTACTTTGTTTTTTTATTTTACTCTTGTCTATGGCAACTATGGATAAGAAAAAAGTTGAAGAGTATTTTGAGATTATGAGAAGAAGTATGGGCTTTTTGCAAGGTGCTCAAGATACAGCAGAAGCAGAAAAAGAATCTCTTTCTCAATATCACGCTGATAAGTCAGAATCAGGAAGTGGTGATAGTGTAGGGCAAGATAGTGAGTCTGCAGATGTTTCTAAACTCATTGAGGAGATTACTCAAGAGTTTAATGATACAAGTGATAAAGACAATCAAGAAGTTCAATTAACACTTAAAGGAAATAATGAATTTACTTTAGATATACCCTCTTCATTGGTATTTGAAGAAGGGGAGTATGAATTGACCAATCCTAATGCGAAAAGATTTATTACAAAAGTATCTAAGGTTTTACGAACAATGACTCAAGAATTTGATATAGAAGTAGCTGGTCATACTGGTTCCAATTATCAAAGATCAAATGGTATTCCTCGTGATTCGTGGGATGTTTCTGCTCTTCGATCAATTGCTGTTGTAAAAGAGTTCATCAAAAATAGAATCGATCCGGCTACTTTAAAAGTAAGTGCATTTGGATCGTATAGACCAAAAAGTGATAATGCTTTTGAAAATAGAAGAGTAGAGTTACGATTTGTTTCAACAAGTCAGGACAGTAACAGAATGGCTGAAGATGAAAGCTTTTTTGATAGAATAGAGGAATAAGGAGTTATGATGGAAATAAATAATCAATTTGTAGACATAATGAGTACAAAACCTAACAAATTAGAATCTATGAGTACTCAAAATCTAAAAGATGATAGTTCACTAAGAGATGTATGTAATAGTTTTGAATCATTTTTTATGAATCAAATTTTAGAAGTATCATTAAAATCATCAAAAATGGCGGGAGAGGGAACTGGTTCAGATATCATAAAAGGTATGTATACAGATGCTCTTTCTCAAAAATCATCAGGATCACTTGGTATTAGTGATATGCTGTATAAATTTTTAAGTGAGAAACAATCATGATAGATGTAACAATATTAGAACTAAAAAGTGTAACAGAACATTTGAAAAAATCCATACTCCTTGATATAGAGGATGTTAAAAAAGCAAATCATGAGAATTTAGTCAAAAGAAATTCTGATAAATTAACATCAATGGATCTACTGACAAATTTAAAGCAGCAATTAAACAATGAACTTTCTCAAGAGTATAAAAGTGGAAATGATATTTCAATCTACAAAACTAGTATAGACGAGCTTGAGGTTGAGTTGCAGAACCTTTATTCATTAAACGGAAAACTAGCATCAATCGTATTACCAGTAAAAGAGATGTACAAAGAGATTATCGATGAAATCACAGAAAAAAATGGCGGATCTTTAGTAGAGGTGATGGCGTAGTGATACAAAAATTTCTCTTTTTGTTTTTATGCGTTGTGAGTATCGCTGCACAAAATATACAAGTTGTTCCTATTGCTAAAAAAGATATACAGTACAAGTCAAAAATATATACAAACGATGTTCTTTTAGTACAAGTAAATAAAAAGTATAATTGTAATAAATACTTAAATCTAATCGATTTAAAAAAAAATAAATATTATGCAACACATTATATTGCAAAAAATAGAGTGATTTGTTTTAAAGATGTAACGATTCCCGAAGTAAAAAAAGTAAAGTTTAGATTTGGAAACTTAGAGATAGAAAAAGAAGCTGAACTAATAAAAGAAACAAAAAGTTATATAAAAATTAAGAATTTAGATGGTACAATTGAGAAAATCTACACTGATGGAAGAAATTAATAGATGAAAATGCTCTCATTTCTAGGTGAAACACCTACCATAGCTTTGCAAAATGCACAAAAAGAGTGTGGCTCTGATGCTGTTGTAATCTCAACCAAAAAAATATCATCACAAGATAGTAATGGTGTAAATATGTATGAGATTACAATTGCTTTAGAAGAGGAATATGATAAAAAAGAATCAATTTCTAAACAAAAAATTGTAACATCAAATAAGAAAATATCATCCAAAAATGGAGATGTTCAATTTTATGATTTTAAAGATCAAATTCTCAATATGCAAGAATCTCTTGAAAAAGTACAAAAAACACTTTGGGAACCAAAAAGTCAACTATATGATTTAAATATTCCTCCAGAGTTTATTGATATCTACACTTTATTTGAGCAAAATGAGTTTGATGCTGAGATGACTTATAGTATTATGAAAAAAACTATAGAACAATTACCTGTAGCAATGAAATCAAATCCTATTAAAATAAATAATTTTTTTAAATTAATTTTACGAAGAATTATTGCAGTTAAGCATGAAGTACCTCTTCGTACACATCAAAGAAAGATAATGATGTTTGTTGGACCAACAGGTGTTGGAAAAACGACAACAATTGCAAAGTTAGCAGCTCGATATGCTTATAAATTAGGTACAAATTATAGAGTTGGTATCATCACTTTAGATTCTTTTAGAGTGGGTGCGGTTGAGCAATTAAAAGCATATACAAATATTATGCGTTTACCGCTTGAAGTAGTTAAAAGACCTGAAGAGTTAAGTGAAGCGATTGCACGACTAAAAGATTGTCACTATATATTAATCGATACAGCAGGTGGTAGTCAGTATGATATGGATAAAATTGAATTAATAAATCAATATCAACAACATTTAACAGAAACCCCAATCGAAAAAATGCTTGTTCTTCCAGCAAATGTAAAAACTACTGATTTATATGAAATTTATAATAGTTATTCTTCTTTACATATACATAATTTAATTTTTACTAAATTAGATGAAACAATAAGTTATGGAAATTTAATATCTTTTGCTCATAAAACGAAAAAATCTATTTGTTATGTATCTGTTGGACAAAATGTACCTGATGATCTGCATGAAGCTAATAGTAACTATTTAATTGACTGTTTTATGAATAGACATGTCTCTTAAGAAAAGAAGCAGAATATATTGTTTGAAAAAATATCTACACAAGCAAATCGTCTTGTTTCATTAACCAATAAAATACATTCAACATCTAAAACAAAAGTTTTAGTAGTAACTTCTGGAAAAGGTGGAGTTGGTAAATCGACACTCACTTCAAATATTGCGTATATACTTTCTCAAAAAAAGAAAAAAGTTGCAGTTTTAGATGCTGATATTGGACTTGCAAATTTACAAGTTATATTTAATTTGAAACCTAGAAACACAATTAATGATTATCTTGAAGGGGAATGTTCTTTAGATAATATTTTAACAACAACAAGCTATCACAATATAACATTAATTGCAGGGAAAAGTGGATATCAATATAGCAATATAAATAATAGTATGCATTATTCTCGTTTAGTCGAAGATATAATTGCATTAAATAAATTTGATATTTTGATAATTGACACAGGTGCTGGTTTAAATGAGCAAGTGCAAGAGTTTTTGGATTTGACGGATAATATATTGGCATTAACAACAACTGACCCTAGTGCACTTACAGATGTGTATGCACTTATAAAAATGGTAAGTATGAAAAAAAATAAACTTATGTTATGCTTTAATTTTACAGCAAAATTTGAAATTGGTGATACAATTACTAATTCTTTAAAAAATTTAGCCTTAAAAAATAAACTTAATAGAAAATTTATGGTAGAATACTTAGGTAATGTAAGTCAAATGAATAGTATTTCTACTACAGGTAGATTACGAAAACTATTTGCAAAAGAGTTAAAAGATGATATTGCATCTTTAGAGTTAAATTTAGTTGTAGAAAATTTGATGAAAAATTTAAAGTGAGTAGATAATGATTGTAGAAAAATTCTCTATTAAAATATTGCAAAGTCGTATATTCGATATATATGTGGCTACTGTATTTTTCGCTTCAGCAATATTTTTTGTATTGAACTCGTCTATTTTCACCCCTTTAGAGATGATGTTTGGAATAGTTTTTTCAACGATTATATTTAAGGGTGTAGCTAATATAATGTTATCCATGACGATTTCATTAATAAATCTAGATAATCAGCATGATCTCAATGAATTTAAAAAGTCATCTGATGATTTAGAGTCTTTGGTAAATGATTTAGCTATACAAGAAGCATCGATTCAAAGCAATAAAAACAACAAAAATGTATGATAAAGGATAAAAGATGAAGTTATCAGAAGTTACAAATTCATTTAGTGGTATAAATAAAAATTCATTATTAGATTCAATTGGATTAAAAACAGACCTATCTGAAGATAAAGACAAATCACAAAGTTTTTCACATTTATTAAAAGAATCAATTAACGAAGTAAATCAAAATCAAGTAAATGCTTATGATGCAATGGATGATATTGCAACAGGAAAAGTAGAAAATCTTCAAAAAGCTGTTCAAAAAATTGAAGAAGCAGAATTGAGTTTAAAACTTGGGCTAGAAGTAAAAAATAAAGCATTGGGTGCATATAAACAAATTATGGCAATGCAAGTATAGTATTGAATAAAGGATTTTAAAATGAGTTTTTTTGATGGTTATAATGTAGCAACAGCTGGTATGTCAGCTCAGAGAACAAGAATAAATATTGTTAGTTCAAATATTGCAAATGCACAAACAACACATACAACAGATGGTGGACCTTATAAAAAACAAAATGTTGTATTTGAAGAGGTTCTTTTAGATTCTATGAGAGATGAGAAAAAGAACCCAAATCAAGACTCTATTGATCCTTTGTCGTTGCGTGGTGTTGGAGTAAAAGAGATTATTGACTCAAAAGATAAACCTATTTTGAAATATGAACCAGAACATCCAGATGCCAATCAAGATGGTTATGTTGCATATCCAAATATCAATCCAGTAATTGAGATGGTTGATTTAATGGAAGCGATGAGATCGTATGAAGCAAATGTTGCATCATTTAAAACGCAAAAAGATATGGATACAAAAACTCTTGATATCATAAAAAGCTAAGGGCTGATAAATGCCAACAGAACTTTTAAGAAACTTTGAATCATCAAATGTAAATAAATCTGTACCTAATGATAAAAGTTCTTCAAAAACAGAAAAAAAAGAGGGGTTTTCATTATTTGATTCACTAGTTAATGAAGCAAAAATAGATGCTAAAAATGATGAAAAAAGTTCAAATAATAGTATAGATAAGAATACGGACACTTCAGATAAGTTGGAAAATAAATCATCCCAAGAACAATCTAAACAAAATATATCAACTGTCAAACAAACAACTTCACAAGAGGTTGAAAAAACAAAAACTCCTACTGACATAAAAGTTACTACTGAGAAAAACGAATCATCTATTATTTCAAATGAGATAAAAAAATCAGATGAAACAGTTGACACAAAAGCTTCAAAATCATTAAAGACTATGGTAGATAAGTTAGTAGATATAATTGTTTCTTCTGCAAAAGAACTTTTTGATAAAAATGATATAAAAGATTCAACTAACACACAAGTAGTTAAAAATAAAATAAACCAAATTTTAGAATCAAAAATCACTGGCGATGTTTCAATAAATGGTTTGAAATCCGAAGTAAATAAAATACTTGATACATCGGATATGACAAAAAATACTAAAGAACTTATATCAACACAAATAGGTGAGATTATTCAAAGTGAATTGGGAAAAGATTTATCTGTTGATGAGATAAAAGCATCTTTAAGTGAAAAGATAAATATACTTAAAAAAAGTATAGAAAACATAAAAGAAGAAACTAAAGAGATAAAAGATATCACTGTAAAATCAAAAGAGAATAGTGATATAGATATATCAGTACAAAAAGAAAAAATTGTACTTGCAGTTGGAACTATTAAAGAAGAGAGTGACAATATTCAAAAAGATCTGAAGAACACAGATACAGAAAATATCAAAGATTCAAAAAAGAAAGATATATCTCAATTAGAAGAAGAGAAAAAAATTGTTAATACTATTGTATCAAAAGTTGATAAAATACAAAAAGAGAGTTCAGATATTGTTTCTGAGATTGAAAAAGTTAAATCAAAAACAACAATAGAGCTAGAGAAAAAAGAAAATAGAGATACATTGAAAAAAGTAGATTTAACAGTAGATTCTATTGATAAAAATATAGTTGAGATTGAAGAATTATCTCAAAAAATTTTGGTAAAAACAACAGCAACTATTGAAAATGAATCATTAAATGGCGTTTCGATAGGAGATACACAGAACTCTAAGAGTATTGATGGAGTACCCACCGTTGAAAAATCAAAACAAGATGCAAAAAATCCACTTCTTGCAACAATGTTTTTACAAAATCAAAAAATTGATAAAGAAAAAACTTCCCTTTCACAGATAAAAGATGCCAAAAATAATATCATTGAGCAAAAAACAGTTCAATCTGTAAAACAAAGTGCTGTAAAGCTTGAACTAAATGTAGAAGATACAGAGATCACTCATGAGGGTGATGAGTTAAAAAAAGAT
>Ga0193959_1000995_pt1 | contig 11499 bp, 10 predicted proteins | sample FB_2_MG_FD_140333 | JGI IMG/M metagenome (GOLD analysis project Ga0193959, IMG submission 140333) | Microbial mat bacterial communities from the Broadkill River, Lewes, Delaware, United States - FB_2_MG | ecosystem: Environmental > Aquatic > Freshwater > River > Microbial mats | place: USA...
GATATGTTCGGTACGCACGCTGCTCAAGTCACCGTAAATCGGTGCCAGCCGCGTTTTTTCCTTGTCCTTGATACGGCGCGAGGCCATCGCCAGTTCCGCCTCGCGGCTCTGCAGGCCCTTGAAGCCGGTACTGGAGCCATGTGCCTTCAATTCGATTCGCTGCAATGCCGCCTCACCCGGCAGACTGAACAGCACATCGTGCTCAACGTCAGAATCCTTCTGCACCACCCGGATGCCCTGTGCTCCCTGACGGGCCCAGTAGGCTTTCAGCAGCTCGGGCGCCAGCGACTCACCGATGGTATTGGAGCCATGCAGGCGAAACAGGGTATTGACCTCTCGAGTCTGGGCAACCACCATCGCCGTGGCCTCTGTCGCTGCAGCCGTCCCGGCCGAGATACCGACGGGAGCCCCCTGTACAGACGTCGCCACGGCAGCCTCAGTGCCCTGATCGGCACGCAGGCCCGCACTGGCGATCAGGTTCGACACCACCCGGTCCCCGGTCAGCTCAACCACGCCCAACGCCACGACCAGCAGCATCACCACCAGAAACAGCCCGCTGAACAGGCCCGGGCCCTTGCGCCCGCTCTCCAGCGTGTGTACCGGACGTGCCTCCTGAGCGTTGCTGCGGCCACGCGGTACATGCGCCACCTGGCGCGTGATATCCAGCGCCTTGCCTTCCAGCAGTTCCGGCAGGATCCGGCGAAACTCCTGACGCAATGACTTGACGTTGGAAGCCTTCAACACCTCGCGGCGATACTCGACATCGTCGATAAAGGTAGGCAGATCGATCTTGTCGACACCCTGGCGTTCCAGTTCATTTTTCAGTTGCCACAGTAGATCGAAAAGGGTTGTACTCACTCTCAGCCTCATCCTTGTACGCGTTGCAGGAGCCATCCCTCTGACGGGAGACCGCGACAGGCAGGCAGAATAGCGGCCACAGATGTCATTCAGATGACACCAACTTGTAATCAATGCCGCCCCTGTTGACAACCGGGGGAATATTGTATGCTATGCGCCATTCGTCTTTATTTTACGGCGCCGCCGGAATGGCCTTGCACACGCGCCGACATCCCAGCCAGTAAGAGTTGCAACCAACCACAATGAACGAACAATACAATCCCCAGGATATCGAACCCCAGGTACAGAAACATTGGGAAGACCAGGACAGCTTCAAGGCCGACGAGAGCGCCGCTGGCGAGCCTTTTTACTGCCTGTCCATGTTCCCCTACCCCAGCGGTCGACTACACATGGGGCATGTTCGTAACTACACCATCGGTGATGTGGTTTCCCGCTACCAGCGCATGAAAGGCCGCAACGTGCTGCAGCCGATGGGCTGGGACGCCTTTGGTCTGCCGGCTGAAAACGCGGCGATGAAGAACAACGTGCCGCCGGCCAAGTGGACCTATGAAAACATCAATTACATGCGTAACCAGCTCAAGCAGATGGGCTTCGGCTACGACTGGGATCGCGAACTGGCCACTTGCCACCCGGAATACTACCGCTGGGAGCAGTGGTTCTTTACCCGCCTGATGGAAAAGGGGCTGGTGTACAAGAAAGAAGCCGAAGTGAACTGGGACCCGGTTGACCAGACGGTACTGGCCAACGAGCAGGTGATCGACGGCCGCGGCTGGCGCTCCGGTGCGCTGGTTGAGCGCAAGAAAATCCCGCAGTGGTTCCTCAAGATTACCGATTACGCTGATCAGCTGCTGGACGATCTGGACCAGCTGGATGGCTGGCCGGAACAGGTCAAGACCATGCAGCGTAACTGGATCGGTCGTTCCGAAGGGGTTGAGCTGAACTTCCACGTCGACGGTTACGGCGAACTGGAAGTGTTCACCACCCGCCCGGACACGCTGATGGGTGTGACCTACGTGGCCGTGGCCGCCCAGCACCCGCTGGCCCTGAAAGCTGCCGAGAACAACCCGGAACTGGCTGCCTTTATCGAAGAGTGCCGTCACACCAAGGTCGCCGAAGCCGATCTCGCCACCATGGAAAAGAAAGGCATGGCGCTGGGCATCAAAGCGGTACACCCGCTGACCGGTGAAACCGTGCCCGTCTGGACCGCCAACTTTGTATTGATGGACTACGGTTCAGGTGCGGTGATGTCCGTACCGGGCCACGACCAGCGCGACTGGGAATTCGCTCGCAAGTACGACCTGCCGATCAAACAGGTCATCGCCCCGACCAACCCCGATGTTATCGTTGATCTGGACAAGGAAGCCTTCACTGAAAAAGGCACCCTGGTCAATTCCGGCGATTTCGACGATCTGGAATTCGACGTCGCGTTCAAGGCGATCGCCAAGGCGCTGGAAGAAAAGAACAAGGGCCGCACCACGATCAACTACCGCCTGCGTGACTGGGGCGTCTCCCGTCAGCGCTACTGGGGTGCGCCGATTCCGGTGATCAACTGCCAGAGCTGTGGCGCCGTGCCGGTGCCGGAAGATCAGCTGCCGGTGGTACTGCCGACCGACGTGGAATTCGACGGTTCCGGCTCCCCGATCAAGAAGATGCGCGAGTTCATCGACACCACCTGCCCGAAATGTGGCGCGGCGGCCGAGCGTGAAACCGACACCTTCGACACCTTCATGGAGTCCAGCTGGTACTACGCCCGTTACGCCAGCATGAGCCCGGACGCCATGCTGGACCCGAAACAGGCCAACCACTGGCTGCCGGTGGATCAGTATATCGGCGGTATCGAGCACGCCATCCTGCACCTGCTCTACTCCCGCTTCTTCCACAAGCTGATGCGTGACGAAGGTCTGGTCGACTCCGACGAGCCGTTCAAGCGCCTGCTGTGTCAGGGCATGGTATTGGCCGACAGCTTCTACTACGAAGATGAAAAAGGTGGTCAGGTCTGGATCTCCCCGGCCGACGTTAATATCGAGAAGGACGACAAGGGCCGCGTGATCCGCGCCACCGACGCCGAAGGCCGTGAGCTGAGCCATGACGGCATGTCGAAGATGTCCAAGTCGAAAAACAACGGTATCGACCCGCAGGTGATGATCGACCGCTACGGTGCCGACACCGTGCGCCTGTTCATGATGTTCGCCACCCAGCCGGATCAGTCGCTGGAATGGCTGGAGTCAGGTGTCGAAGGCGCCCACCGCTTCCTGCGCCGCCTGTGGAAACAGGTGCATGACCACCTGCAAACCGGCACTGACTGCCCGGCGCTGGACATGGACGCACTGACCGATGAGCAGCGCGACCTGCGCCGCAAGGTGCACGAAACCATCGACAAGGTCAGTGGCGAGATGGAAGGCCGCCAGGCGTTCAACACCGCGATTTCTGCTGTGATGGAACTGTCCAATGCCATCGGCCGTTTCGTCGATGTCAGCGACCAGGGCCGTGCCGTGACCCGCGAAGCACTGGAAGCCGCCATTCGCCTGCTGGCCCCGATCGTACCGCACATGACCCACCAGCTGTGGCGTGAGCTGGGTCACAGCGATGACCTGCTGCACACGGCCTGGCCGGTGGTAGACAAGGCCGCCCTGACCCGCGCCAGCGTCGAGCTGGTGGTGCAGGTGAACGGCAAGGTGCGCGCCAAGATCACCGTCCCCGCCGATGCCGACGAAGACGTGATCCTGCACACCGCGCTGGCCAACGAAAACGTACAGAAGCATATGGAAGGCAAGGCAATTCGCAAGAAGATCCTGGTGCCGAACAAGCTGCTGAACCTGGTCGTCGGCTAAGGAGAGCGGTATGCGCACACGCCTGACCCTGCCGCTGACGCTGCTGTGCATGAGCGTCCTGCTGAGCGCCTGCGGCTTCAAGCTGCGCGGCCTCTACGATGTGCCGGAAGCGCTGCGCCAGGTGTCACTGGTCGTTGCGCCCCAGCCCAGCCAGCTGGAATACCAGCTGCGCCGGGCATTGGAGATCAACCAGATCGACCTGAGCGGCGACGCACGTTACCGGCTTGAACTGGTCAAGGAGCGCTATACTCGCCGCTCCGCCACCCTTACCGGTAATGCTGACGTGGCCGAGTACGAGCTGCGCTCCGAGGCCTGGTTTCGCGTGGTTGACCGTCTGCAGGACAACCGTGAAGTCATTCCTGAGCAGCGGGTGATGATTGAGCGTGTCTATTCCAACGAACCGGGCAACATCACCGCCAGCAATGCGCAGGAAAACCTGATCCACCAGCAGATGCGACAGGAACTGGCACAGCAGATCGTGCGCCAGTACCTGAGCATCAAGCAAGGCTGATGAAGACCCGCGCCGACCAGCTCGACGGACAACTGAAACGGCTCGCCTCACCGCCACCGGTATTTATGGTGACCGGTGACGAGCCGCTGCAGCACGCCGAAAGCAGTGACCGTCTGCGCCGCTATTTGCGTGCAGACGGTTTTACCGAACGTGAAGTCATGCATGTGGACGCCAGCTTTGCCTGGGAGTCGCTGCTGGAAAGCGCCAATGCCCTGTCACTGTTCGCCGAGCGCAAGATCATCGAGTTGCGCCTGGGCAGCCAGAAGCTGGACAAGAAAGCCAGCGCACTGCTGCAGCGCTATCTGGAAAACCCCGCACCCGACAATGTACTGCTGATCCTGGCTGACCGCCTGGATGCCGGCGCCAAGAAAAGTGCCTGGTTCAAGCAGGTGGAGAAATCCGGCCTGGTGGTCGAGATCTGGCCAATCGATGTCGACCAGTTGCCGGGCTGGGTCAATCACCGTGCTCGCCAGCTGGGGCTGGAACTGACACCGGATGCCGTACAGCTGCTGACCGCCCGCATCGAGGGCAACCTGCTGGCCGCGCGTCAGGAACTGGACAAGTTGAGCCTGCTGTATCCGAACCAGACCATTGATGCCGAACAGGTGATCGAAGCTGTCGCTGACAGCTCCCGCTTCGATATCTTCGCCTTGTCCGATGCCGTCCTGCTACAGGACCCGGCCCGCTGTCAGAAAATCCTGCTGGTGCTGCAACAGGAAGGGGTTGAAGCGACACTGGTACTCTGGGCTCTGAGCCGCGAAATTCGTACCCTGCTCAATGTGCAGCGCGGGCTGGCCAATGCGGTCAGCTATGACAGCCTGTGCCAGCGGGAAAAAATCTGGGGCAAGCGCAAGGCTCTGGTGCGCAAGGCCAGCCAGAAGCTGCCCGCCCACCGGCTGGAGTCTCTGCTGGGCCTCTGTCATGACACCGACCAGGCGATCAAGGGGCAATTGGCGACCGATCCCTGGCTGCTGCTGTCGATGCTGACACTGGAGCTGTCGGGCTGCCAGCTTAATCTGCCGCGCCCGGTACATGACTGATGCAGCGGTCAAGCCTGGTCGCGCTGCTGCTTCTGCCGCTACTGCATGGCTGCGGCGAGACACCGCCGGAGCGCCTGAAGGCGGGTGACGAGCTGTATGACTACTACTGCCGCCACTGCCACCTGGAGCAGGGCCTGGGAGCCTATCTGGAGCAGCTGCCGGCCGGCCCGAACGCCCCCGCCCCCTACGAAATCGTGCTGATGATCAAACACGGTTACGACCTGGGTCACAAGGGGATGCCCAGCTTTCCTCAGCTGAGCGACCAACAGGCCGATGCCGTAGCCCTGTACATCCACCGTCGCCGCACCGAAGGCGCTCAGTCCAACTGAGCCCTTACCTGGTTCAGCAACGTCTGCTCCTGCCCCGCACGAATCAGCACTTCAATTTCTGCCGCCGGCAGTGGAATGATGCTGATCAGTGCCTGCGGTGGCAGTTCCATATCCGCCTGTGGCGACGGCAGCACCTGATCCATCAGCAGCACCAGTGGCAGACGCTGATTTTCCAGCTGGGCCACATTCACTCTTTGTGCTTCATCACTGCGGATCAGCAGGCTTTCGCCCTCGCTGGTCACGGCGATCAGTTCACGTGCAATCCCGGCATCGGCGGCATGGGTGGACAATCGGGTCAGAATCAGCGCATGTTCCATGCGCAGGGGTGAATCGGCCATTACACCGCTCCCTGGTAATCGAGCTGGCGCCAGGCCTCGTAGACCACGATCGCGCAGGCATTGGACAAATTGAGGCTGCGACTGTCCGGCAACATCGGCAGGCGCAGCCCCTGGAAGCGGGCAATCACATCCGCCGGGAGACCTCGGGTTTCCGGACCGAACAACAGCATGTCACCCGGCTGAAAATCCACCTCCGAGTGGGCTCTGCTGGCCTTGGTCGTCAACGCCCATACCCGGGTGGGCGCAATTGCGTTGAGACAGTCTTCAAGGCTGGCATGCAGCTTGACCCTGGCAAACTCGTGATAGTCCAGCCCGGCCCGGCGCAAACGCTTGTCATCCAGCTCGAACCCCAGGGGCTCGATCAGGTGCAAACGAAAACCGGTATTGGCACACAACCGGATAATATTTCCGGTATTGGGTGGTATTTCAGGCTGATAGAGCACCAGGTCCAGCATCAGGGCCTCCGTTGAATCGGCCCGCTATTATACCGGCTAAGGGCTATTCGTCACCCTCCTCCTCTGCCAGCGTTGAGGTATCCATCTGCAACTCCTTGATCTTGCGGGTCAGGGTATTGCGCCCCCAGCCCAGCAGCTGGGCCGCATCACGCCGCCGTCCCTGGGTCGCCTTCAAGGCAGCACTGATCATCACCCGCTCGAAATCCGGCACCGCTTCACTGAGCAGCCCCTCGGCACCAAAACTGAGCTGCTGCTCGGCCCAGATCTTGAGGCTGTCCTGCCAGCTGCCGCTGACCGGTGCCACATTGTGAGGCTGCGACAGCAGTTCCGGCGGCAGGTCAGAAATCAGCACCTCGCGCCCGGAGGCCATCACGGTCAGCCAGCGACAGGTATTTTCCAGCTGGCGCACGTTACCCGGCCAGGGCAGCTCACACATGAAGGCGGCCGTTTCGGCTTTCAGCACCTTGGGTTCGACGGCCAACTCCTTGGCCGAGCTGGCCAGGAAATGACGCGCCAGACGCGGAATATCCTCGCGCCGTTCCGCCAGACGCGGGATATGGATACGAATCACGTTCAGGCGGTGAAACAGGTCCTCACGGAAACGCCCTTCCTGCACCAGCTGTTCCAGATTCTGATGGGTCGCCGCGATAATGCGCACATCCACCCGCACCGGTGTATGACCGCCGACCCGATAGAATTCGCCATCGGCCAGCACCCGTAGCAGACGGGTCTGGGTATCGGCCGGCATGTCTCCGATCTCGTCCAGAAACAGGGTACCGCCGTCGGCCTGCTCGAAACGGCCACGACGGCTTGCCGCCGCTCCGGTGAAGGCACCCTTTTCATGCCCGAACAGCTCGGATTCGATCAGGTCCTTGGGAATCGCCGCCATGTTGAGCGGAATAAATGGACTCTTGGCCCTTGGGCTGTGACGGTGCAGTGCATGCGCCACCAGCTCCTTGCCGGTACCGGACTCGCCGTTGATCAACACGGTGATATTGGAATGTGCCAGACGGCCGATGGCCCGAAACACTTCCTGCATCGCCGGTGCTTCACCAATGATTTCGGTGGCCGGTTCAGGCGCTGGCTCAATCGGCTCCTGGCGCTGCTCGCGCGCATGCTCAACCGCCCGCTGCACCAGCGCCAGCGCCTCGTCGACATCAAACGGCTTGGGCAGGTATTCAAAGGCACCGCCCTGATAGGACGCCACCGCGCTTTCCAGATCGGAATGGGCGGTCATGATAATGATCGGCAGATCCGGATAGGTTTCGTGCAGATGTTCCAGCAACTGCAGGCCATCCATGCCCGGCATGCGCACGTCGGTCAGCACGGCATCCGGTGTCTCCTGCCGCAGCCGATCCAGCAGCGAATCCGCGCGATCAAAGCACTGGGTATTCAGCCCGGCAGAACTCAGGGCCTTGTCGAGCACCCAGCGGATAGAACGGTCGTCATCAACGATCCAGACATTAGCAGCTTCTGTCATTGCCTGACTCCAGCGGTATAAACAGGTTGAATCGGGTCTGACCCGGTACTGACGTGAACTCGATCAGTCCCCGATGTTGATTCATGATTGACTGGGCAATGGAAAGCCCCAGACCCGATCCCTGGGCACGGCTGCTGACCATCGGATAAAACAGGGTATCGGCCAGCTCTTCGGGTATCCCCGGTCCGTTATCGATAATTTCCAGCGCACACACCAGGCGATGACGCTCGGCACCCAGCGTAATCTGGCGCAAGGCGCGGGTACGCAGGGTGACAGTCGGCTCGGGCGTGTCCGATTCCTGCAATGCCTGTACGGCATTGCGTACTATATTCAGTACCGCCTGTATCAGCTGGCCACGCGCGCCCTCGAACTCGGGAATACTGGGATCGTAATCACGCACAATATGGATCTGGCCACCGGTTTCAGCCGTCACCAGACTGCATACACGCTCCAGCACGGCATGAATGTTGACCTGCTCGATCACCGGCAGCTTGTGTGGTCCCAGCAGGCGGTCCACCAGGTGGCGCAGACGATCCGCTTCCTCGATGATGATGTGGGTGTATTCGTGCAGCTCGTCCCGATCCAGTTCCCGGTCCAGCAACTGCGCCGCACCACGAATCCCACCCAGCGGATTCTTGATCTCGTGCGCCAGTCCGCGCACCAGTACCCGTGCCCCCGCATGGCGTGCCAACAGTTCTTCTTCCCGCTCAATACGGATCAGGCGATCACGCGCCTGAATCTCCAGCAGGATGCCGGCATCCGGCACCGGGTTGACGCTGTAGTCCACCGTCAGTGCCTGCCCGGTCTGGGTCACCAGTCGAGCTTCCCGCTTGCTGTACGGGTGGCCGCTGGCCAGGGACTGGCGCAGCACCGCCAGCTCATCTTCGCTGGATGACAGCCACTCTTCGATCGGGCGGTCCTTGAGGCGACGCACCGACGCCTCCAGCAACATCTCTGCCGCCGGGTTCATGTATTGGATACACAGGCTGTCATCCAGCACCAGGACAGCTCCGGTCAGGTTGTCCAGTATCTGTTTGTGCGTGTGTGCATTGACCATAAGGGTTCCCTTAATGCCTCATATTAATGCAAGCAAGAAAAGCGCCAACTTTCTGACCCGCTGAATACAGCCTGTTACGGGGCACAACATCATGGCACTCTTGTCTATGCGCACCAATATAGTGCACTCAATTGATCCTGCCGAGCCTGCAGGTGCTCAATCGGTCGCGGAAACAAAAAAGGCTTCCCGGGGGAAGCCTTTTTCACTCACATCACTCTATTAAACAGAGTAGTACAGGTCGAACTCGACCGGGTGAGTGGTCATGTTGACCTTGGCCACTTCTTCACGCTTGATCCTGATGTAGGCATCCAGCATGTCGTCGGTGAATACGCCACCGCGGGTCAGGAACTCGCGGTCTTCTTCCAGCGCGTCCAGAGCTTCGGTCAGAGAACCAACCACGGTCGGGATCTCTTTCGCTTCTTCCGGCGGCAGGTCGTACAGATCCTTGTCAGCCGGGTCGCCCGGGTGAATCTTGTTCTGGATACCGTCCAGACCAGCCATCAACAGTGCGGCGAAGCACAAGTAGGGGTTGGCTGCCGGGTCCGGGAAGCGCGCTTCTACACGACGTGCTTTCGGGCTGGTGGTGTACGGAATACGCAGGGAAGCAGAGCGGTTACGGGCCGAGTAAGCCAGCATAACCGGCGCTTCGAAGCCCGGTACCAGACGCTTGTAGGAGTTGGTAGACGGGTTGCACAGCGCGTTCAGTGCCTTGGCGTGCTTGACGATACCGCCGATGTAGTACAGTGCGATGTCGCTCAGACCACCGTAGCCGTCGCCAGCGAAGATGTTCTGGCCGTCCTTGGACATGGACAGGTGCACGTGCATGCCTGAACCGTTGTCACCGACCAGCGGCTTCGGCATGAAGGTGCCGGTTTTGCCATAGGCGTGCGCAACGTTGTGTACGCAGTACTTCAGGATCTGAACTTCATCCGCCTTGGCGACCAGGGTGTTGCCGCGCACGCCGATTTCACACTGACCGGCCGTGGCCACTTCGTGGTGGTGAACTTCGATGGTCAGGCCCATGGCTTCCATCGCATCACACATGGCCGCACGCAGGTCATGCAGGGAGTCGATCGGCGGAACCGGGAAGTAGCCGCCCTTCACGCGCGGACGGTGACCGGTGTTGCCACCTTCGATCTTGTGGTTGGACGCCCAGGACGCTTCCTCTGACTGGATGCTGTAACCGCAACCGCTGATGTCAGCGTGCCATTCAACACCGTCAAATACGAAGAATTCGGGTTCCGGGCCCAGCATCGCGGAATCAGCGATACCGGTGGATTTCAGGTACTCTTCGGCGCGCTTGGCAACAGAACGCGGGTCACGCTCATAGCCCTGGCCAGTCGCCGGCTCAATGATGTCGCAACGGACGATAACGGTTGCATCTTCAGCGAAGGGGTCCAGCACGGAAGCGCTGTCGTCCGGCAGCAGAATCATGTCGGACTCTTCGATGCCTTTCCAGCCAGCGATGGAGGAACCATCGAACATCTTGCCTTCTTCAAAGAAGTCATCACCCATATCGCTAACCGGGATGGTGACGTGTTGTTCCTTGCCTTTGAAGTCGGTAAAGCGCATGTCGATCCACTTTGCGCCACTTTCTTTGATCAGATTCAGAGTCTTCTCTGACATTTGGCTATCCCCACTCGTTATCAGTTTGCCTGGGCAAAACATCATTACATTAGGATCCGGAAAACCGGTTTGTGCATAGTAAAGCAAAGGCTGTGCCAGCTTTTAATGCGAGCTAACTCATTGATTTTCGGTTACGTGCACCGGAAACACTCCTGCACTCGCACTATCAAAGTGCACAAGGCGGCACTTTTGCACACATATGGTGCACAATGCACCATTCAGTGGCAGAGATTCCCCGCAACGCTGACTATCATAGTGCAAAGCAAATCCAATTGCTCTGACCTCCATCGGCTTCATCAACGATCCGTTTCCACGTATGCTTGTACCGTTTTTCCGCATCTGTACGGACAGCCATGTCTCCCATCACACCCCCTTCGCTCTCTCGCCTGCTGCTGATTCTGCCCGGCCTGTTGCTGAGCCTGAATGCCAGCGCCGGCAGCGAGTATGGCAAGCGTTTCCCGGCCCGATGGCTGGAACATGAAGGCCGTATCCGCCTCGATACCGTCTGCTACAACTATCCACAGCAGAGCTATATGTATCCGTTGTGCCGCCTGCAAGCCGTCACGCGCCTGGAAAAACGCTGTACCCGTTACCGCACCAGCCTGCAGCAGGCCACCGAGTTTCAGGTCCGTGAACACTTTCGCGTCCTGACCGACAAGTACTGCAGCGCCAGCGAAGAATACCGCCATCTGCTGGTGCAAAATGGACTCCTGCAAGAATGATCATTAAATGATCGAATGTTTCACATCCCTTCCGTATAATGGCGCGCTTTAACACATCACCAAGGTATTACGCGTGATCGAGAACCTCCGAAATATTGCCATTATCGCCCACGTTGACCACGGCAAAACCACTCTGGTCGACAAGTTGTTGCAGCAGTCCGGAACCCTGGGCCGTCGCGACGAAGGCGCCGAACGCATCATGGATTCCAACGACCAGGAACGTGAGCGTGGCATTACCATTCTGGCCAAGAA
>Ga0193959_1001000_pt1 | contig 11477 bp, 10 predicted proteins | sample FB_2_MG_FD_140333 | JGI IMG/M metagenome (GOLD analysis project Ga0193959, IMG submission 140333) | Microbial mat bacterial communities from the Broadkill River, Lewes, Delaware, United States - FB_2_MG | ecosystem: Environmental > Aquatic > Freshwater > River > Microbial mats | place: USA...
ATCTCTATTGTCCACAAGCCCATAGCCTGGGGCAATAAGCTGATGCCATGAGAGTGAGTCTACCTGTTGCGAAGCAAAAGCTAAAAAGTGATAGCGGAGCATATAGTCTTTATAAAACTCTTCACTTACACACTCATATTCGCTTGTAGGGGCATAAGGAGCTGTCGCAGAGATTGGCCAGTTTGTCTCAGTGATATGGAGCTTATGTTTACTTTTAGCACAGATCCAAACCATACTTGAGAGGAGTGCTATTTTATCAGAAGTGTTAAAGCCTAGCTGAGTATTTTCAGGCGTACCACGTCTATCTACATATAAAAGAGCACTCACACCATCGTAGCGGTATTTTTGAAAATTAAAAAGAGTATGGGATGTAAAGTGATATTCAAAATCTATCACACCACTTCCTATAAGTTGTATAGTAGAAAATTTTTCTTTTTTGAGTTTATAGGCTACTGTAAAAAACTTCAGATATTCATCAACGCTAAAGAAACCCCATTTTGCGCGGTTTATAGTTGAACCAATTTCAAACATATCAATTTTATCATGCAGTGCAGAAAAAAGAGTATCGAGATCTTTATATAAAAGTTCTAGATCTTCGACATGCTCTCTATCTTGGAGAATTTTTAGTGTGATCTTTTTTTGAGAGCTCTTTTGTGTATGATCGATAAACTTTAGAAGTGTATCAAGAGTTTCTAACTCCCATAGTTTGATCCGAAGTAAGATCCGCTTTACGCCAAGGTCTTCGATCATCTCTAAGGTTTCTTTTGTATTTCGTTGGCAATCGACACCCATACAAAAAAACTCTTGAGAGTTGATATGTTTGCGTTTTACAAAAGGGAGTGCTATAAGAGAGAGAGGTAAAACAAGTAAAGCAGTCCCCACTGTTTTAAGTAAAGAGGGAAGGTTTTCCCTGCGCATCTGCTTTTTGTAACTTTTATCTTTGATCGGATAGGGTTGATCTGAATAATTATCCCATACGTACGGTTCTTTCATAAGTGCGATTATATCTTTTTTGCCTTACAATATACAATTGTAGAGTTAAAAAAGGAGCACAGGTGAGATATATCGTATTTTTATCACTTTTTTTACTTAGCGTATTGCAAAGTTTTGAACTTCAAAAGGCGCAAAGATATAATGATGAAAATATCTCAGGTTGGTATATCTCTGAGAAACTTGATGGGATCCGTGCTTATTGGGATGGTAAAAAACTTTATACGCGTAAAGGTTTAGAGATCTCTGCTCCTGCTTGGTTTACAAAAGAGTTGCCCTCTTTTGCTCTTGATGGGGAGTTATGGACTCAAAGGGGTGCCTTTGAAGAGATTCAGTCTATTGTATTGCGAGATCAGCCTGATGAGAGATGGCGAAAGATAAAATATATGGTGTTTGAAGTTCCTAATGCAAAAGGGGACTTTATGACAAGACTTTTGCAACTCAAAAAGTACTTACAACAAAAGCGGAATATAAAACATCTCAAGCTAATAGAGCAAAAGCTTTGCACTAACACAAAAGATCTTGAGCTGTTTGTAGAGCAAGTGCTTCGCCTTGGAGGTGAAGGTGCTATGCTCAAAGATGCTACACTAGAATATTGGAGTGGACGCAGCAGTGGCATGTATAAAGTCAAAAAAGCTCAAGATTCTGAGGCAGTTGTTATAGGCTATAAAGAGGGAAAGGGAAAATTTCAAGGAGTACTCGGTAGCTTACATCTTCGCACTTTTAATGGTGTAGAGTTTTATTTAGGAAGTGGTTTTAGTAAAGAACAAAGAAAAAATCCACCATCTTTAGGTGATGTAGTTACATTTAAACATTACGGATACACAAAAAACGGCAAGCCTAAGTTTGCTTCTTTTATGAGAATACGTAAGGATTAGACTATTTTTCTAGGAGTTTTTGCACTTTATATTGCACTGATTCTAGAGAAAGAGTTTGGATGCTTTGTTGATTTTTCCCTTTAATAAAATCTATATGAGATGTCGTATTTACCCATTCTTTGATAACTGCATCTGCATCATTATATTCATCACTTACAAGAATAAGTGTTTTGATATTATTAATTTGTGCGATATGAGAAGGCCCACAATCATTTGCTATAACTAAAGAAGCTTTACAAATATTTTCAAAAAGTTCTTTGATTGGGAGGTTATATACTACATTAAAATGTTGAGGTATTTTCTCAATGAAACTTTTTTCTTTTTTGCCAAGAATAAACTCTATAGTATATTGAGGGTATTTTTTAGCACAAAATTCTGCTAATTTTATGTAATTGTGTATAGGCCACATCTTAAAGTCACCTCCTGCACCAGGCATAAAGCAGATCTTTTTGTGATCTTCATAATTACTGTATTGTAGCTGTGAATTAAGAAGTGTAAGATAGTTTTGTGCTCTATATATATTTTGATTATGTGGTTTGCTTATGGTAAAAAAAATTTTTGATAAAAAATTATCGAATCCTATCTTTGTCTGAAAATTAAAAAACGAAATATAGAAGCTAATAAAAAGTGATTTCTTCCGCAGGTTTAAAGTTAGATCTGGTTTTTCTTTTAGATATTTTCGAAATGTTTGTACTTTGTTATGTTCTAATACGAGATTATCTACAATTTTTAGGTCTAGTAAAATCTGTGAGAGAGGTGTTTTTGAAAAAATAGTAATACTAGCATTAGGATAACGATTTTTTAGTTCTTGTAATAAGGGAATGTGTACAATTTGTGCACCAAAAAAGTTTCTATTTTGCATAAAAATAACAATTTTTTTCATTTTTCTATCTCTTTGTAAAGTTTTATATATTTTTGAGACATAGCAGTGATTGAAAAATTTTCTATAGTTTTTTTGGCATTTGTTGCAAGTTTATTTGCTAAGGTTTGATCTTGCATAAGTAGTTCAATAGCTTCTGCAATTTTTTCTGAGTTTTTTGTTTCAACTAATATACCTGTTTGCATATCTTTAATAATGTCAGGAATTCCTCCAATATTAGAAGCAATAATTGGGATATTTGCTTGTATTACATCTAGAAGTATAGAACCTAAACCTTCATTGAGTGATGGAAAAACAAAAAAGTCTAAGGAAGCGATGTAGTCTCCTACATTATTTACAAAGCCTTCAAAAGTTATATTGCTCATCCCTTCAGCTTGTATTAGATAGTTTTGTAAGTCTTTGCCTTTTCCTAAAAAAATGAAGTGAAGATCTGGGTATTTCTTTTCTAAAGTTTTTGCCGCTTCTATAAGGTAATACTGCCCTTTATGTGAATTGTCTAATTCTCCAATATTACCTACAAGAATTTTTTTGTTAAACCTTTGCTGTATTTGCGTTACTGCATTTTGGTTTACTTTTAATGCACTGTATGAGCTAGGTATAATTGTTGTTTTTATAGCAGTATCTATTTTGTGGATCTCTTTTTCTATAGCATAAGATAGGGCAACTGTAGTAAAAGCTTTTAGATACATCTGTTTTGTAAAAAAATTGTTTTTTATAGGGTTGTCAACACGCCGCGTAATAATATAAGGTATTTTATAAAACATATGCGCAAAAAAAGCAAATTGGGCACCTTTTGTTTCATGTGCATGAAGTAAAGAGCTTTCTTTTATAAGAGAGAGATTGAAAATGTACGGTTTAGTTATTTCAATAATAGTAAGGTTTTTGACTTCTTTAGCTCTTTTCCCAAGTTCAGAGTTTTTTCGAACAAATAATTTTTGTAGATATCCATTAGTACTAAGAGCTTTGATAAGTAATAGAGTTTGCCTCTCCCCTCCACGAAAGCCTTTTGCAAAATTGAGATGAGTAATGAGCTGTGAATGCAAATGAAAAAACCTTTGATTAAATTAATTGAGTATAATTAAAAAAAATTATTATATCTTAATTATGTATTTCGAAATAAGTTTTTAAGAAACTTTTTGTAATGTTTCTTTTTATGGTTTATTTTTACAAAAGATAGCAGTAAGTTATAAAAGTTTTGTTCCATAGAAAGATGTTGTTTATATGCTTGAGCAATGATTTTAAGATCTGTTATTTCTTCTGTTAACTTTGAAAGATTTTGTGCTCTTTGTTGTATACTAAGAGAACAAAAACGCATTCTATTGACATCAACAATCTTGAAGTTATATCTCTCTTGCTCTTTTTTTACCAAGATATTACCAGGGGAGTAATCAATATGAAAAATATTATGCTGATGTAATTCAAAAGTAAAGTCTGCAAAAGCAGATAAAATATTTTCTCTATCCTCAAAGTTTGGATCAATAAGGGGATATTTCATTGTAAAATCATAGGCATAGTATTCGCTGATAAAATAGCTTGTGTGTAAAAGGGAGTTTTTAAAAAACTCAATATATGCTATGGGTTGAGGAGCGAACTCTTTGAGTATGAGGGAGTTCTCATAAGAGCGCTTTGCTTTAGACCCCCTTAAGAAAGTATAGGCAAACCTATTGATAATATGGGGTACTTTAAATGCTTTAACTACATAAGGCGTAGTGTCGATTGTAATGATTTTGATCTCATTACGTGCTTTATGCATACTCTCACTTGAATCACTAAAGAGTGCTTCGATATTGAGGAGATCCTCTTTAGAAAATGTACTTGTATTATTAATTGCATACTTATATTGCAAGCTGTGTATCCTTTTTAAAGCTTAGGTATATTCTCTGTTCTATAGAGTAAAACACTCAGCAAAATATAGAGAAACATGGTATTTGAGATCAAAAGATAACTCTCACTCAACATAATAAGTAAAAAGAGTAAAGGAGTTGCAAAAGCTAGGCTTTTTAAAAAAGGATCACTCAGCTTTAGTGCATATTTGATCTGAAAAAAGAATATACTTAAAAAGATTGTAAGCCCCACTATACCAAACTCTACTAAAAGAAAAGTATACATATTGTGTGGGTTTTCAATAGCAATAAGATGGGGTGTATTTTTTTTATTTACTGTGTAATAAGCATCTTTAAACCCACCCGTACCTACACCAAAAACAGGACTTTTCTTAAAAATTTCATAGGAGTTAAGCGCAAAGTTCATACGAAGCCCCACAGAGGAGTTTCGATTGGTATTAAAGTTTACAACATCGCTATATGCACTATCAACTCTTTTTTGAAAATTCGGCAGAGTGTTGTATAGAAGGAAAAAAAGTGTTGGAATCACAAGTAAAGATGCTAAAAATGCAAGAAATCTTTTGTGAGAAAAGTATTGAAAAAAGAGAAGAGATACAACAGCAAAGAACATCACTTGACCTGCTCTTCCACCAGCTATGAAAAGGTTGAGAGTCATAGTAAGTACAAAAAAGAGATAGAGTATTTTTTTCTTTGAAGAGAGCTCTTTATCAAACAGAAGAAAAGCCAGAAGAATATAGATCGCAAATGCAAGCATAGGGGAGTAAGTGATATGGCTAATAAAAGGTGTAGGGATCAACTCTTTTGCATGTCCAAAAGGAGCTATAAGTTCAAAATAGACAAGATAAGTAAAAAATTCAGAGAGACTCATTCCAAGTAAAAAAGCAAATAGATAGTGTTTGATATGCTGTTTTTGGATAAAAAACATAAAGATTGGAATAAGGAGAAGTTTATACTCTTTACGTAGGGTAAACATAAGTCCATGCTTGAGATCATCGCTCCATAGAAGAGCGATACTCATAAAAAGTAAAAAAAGAAGGATCGCTTTTATAAAGCTGTTTTCTTTAAGTTTCACAAAGTCATCTTTGAAGTTTCCTGCAATAATTCTATTTATAACGAGAAGCAAACTTATAAAAAAAGGTGCGGCAGTAGAGAGTGGTAATGAAAAAGCAAAGAGCAATAAGAGGTAGTAATGACTCTCATGTAGAGCATTTTTGAACTGTTTAGTCAAAGTCATTTTTTAACCTCTGTAATATCTCAAATGCTTGATTGAGATCATTCAGATTGATTTGTGAGATCTTTTTGAGTTGTTCTTTGAGATCTGTACTTGAGATATTCTCTGTTCTTGGAAGATAGATCACTTCACAATGCTCTTGTAAAAAGTCAAACTTTCCTCTCCAATCATCTCCCATAGCAAAAATAGAAACATCATATTTTTGAATATCATGAACTTTTTGCTCCCAAGTGTGTTCAGGAATAACCAGATCTACATACTCTATAGCAGCTACTATCTCTGCTCTTTGTGTATAAGGAATAATTGTTTTTTTCCCTTTTATAGTATTAAATTCATCGCTTGAAACAGCTACAATTAGTTTGTCACCAAGCTTTTTGAGTCTTTGTAAAAGCTTAAGGTGACCTATATGAAACATATCAAAAGTTCCATAAGTCAGTATTGTTTTTTCTTTCATCTTATCAAGCCTTTACACTTTTAAAAAATGCTCACAAGAGAGATTGACCAAAGGATAAGGTTGAGTACAATACTAAGCATTACAGCAGCCGATGCAACATCTTTTGCAGCTTTTGCGAGTAGGTGATGATCTTGGGTGACAAGATCTACAACATTTTCAATAGCACTATTGAGCGTCTCTACAATAAGGAGTAAAAAATAAGCCCCAATGAGAGCAAATTGCTGCCAGAGTGTAAATGGCAAAATAAAAATCAAAGTAAAAGCAAAAACTCCTACAAAAAGCTCTATTTTAAAAGATGTCTCCACTTTGAGCATGTGGATAAAGCCCTCAAAAGCGTAGCGAGAGTTTTTAAACAAAGTGTACTTAGGCTTACGGTTCATAAGAGTGTCCTTGCAAGGTCTACTACTTCTTGAGGTGAGATCTCTGCTATAGAAAAATCATTTTTATCAAGTTTATAATGATCTACTTTGCTTGAAGATTTGATCGCTTTATTGATAGGAGTGATATAGATCCGATTAAGCGGAGTTGGACCAAAAAGCGTTATAGAGGCTTTATTTAAACCCCATGCCATGTGTGTTGGTCCTGTGTCATTTCCAATAAGAAGCTTTGCATTGGAAATAACAAACTTGAGCTCATCAAGTGTACATTTTGGCAAGAGAGTAATATAAGGAGATCTCTCTTGCATCCAGAGTGCTTTTTCATACTCCTCTTGGCTTCCCCAAACAACATAACTTTGCATCTTGAGTTCTTGGGCTATTGCAACAAAGTGCTCTTTTGGATAGTTACGGCTCTGCCATGTTGACCCAATAACAAAAAGAAGGTACTGTTTTTGTGTATCAACGCCCTTTTTTTCTGTAGCAGCTGAGAATAAAAAAGGCTCTTTTTCAATGATCTTTTGAGAACTTACTTCAAAAGAGAGCGGGCTACAAAGCACTTTTACATTTCTATCAATTGTATTTTGATCATAAGCGATAGAGATTTTTGTATCGTAAAACAGTGCAGCTATCCCTTCTCTAATCGAGTCTTTATCAAAGCCTGCTGTTTTTTTTGCACCAAGAAACTTTGTAACAAGAGCTGATTTTAAAAGCCCCTGTGCATCTATAACAAGATCATAGTTATTTTTTGCATACTCTTTTACAAGTCTGTATTGTGTAAAAATGTTTGACTTTTTTTTCTTAATGCTTTTGAGGTTCAGGGGTAAAATAGCATTGATATGGGGGTTGTTTTGTAAAAGAGGGGCAAAAGCACTCTCTACAATCCAGTCGATAGAGATCTCAGGATAGTGTTTTTTAATAAATTGCAAAGCAACCATAGCATGGATAATATCCCCCATGGCAGATAATTTTACGATACATATTTTCATAAATGAGATTCTACACTAGGCTTGATGAAAGCAAGCTAATTTAGAGATGATTTTTGCTTTTTCTGATAAAATGGCACAAAAAAAACAAATGGATACTATTTGAAGGAAACACTCAAACGTTATTTACCTTATCTTAAAGAGTACAAACTCCAATACTTTTTTGTGTTTATTGGGATCCTCCTAACAGTGGCAGCGACTATTGCAACTGCTGATATTATGAAATATGTTATGGATGATATGCTTATAGAACAAGATGAACAGATGTTGCATCTTATCCCTTTAGCTCTTATTGGGATCTACTTTGCAAAGTCGATAGGGCGCTACGTTCAGTCCGTTTTTATGAACTATATCGGACAGCATATCGTTACCCGTTTTCGAGAACTTTTGCTTCATAAGATCATTCATCTTGATATGACTTTTTTATATCTTAACCGAAGTGGAGAGTTGATCTCGCGTGTAACAAATGATATTAACCGTATTCAATATTTTGTCTCAAATATGCTTCCTGAACTTTTTCGTGAATCCTTAACGGTTGTGGGACTTGTCGCTTATGTAGTCTATTTAAACCCAACTTTGGCTTTTTACTCTTTGATCGTTGTTCCTCTTGTTATTTACCCTCTGATTCTTATCGCAAAAAAACTCAAAAAATACTCCCACCGTTCGCAAGCTAAAAATGCAGATGTCGTAACGCGACTTACAGAAGTTTTTAATAATTCTGAGATCATTAAAGCAAATGCAACTGAGAAGTATGAACTTGATCGTTTTAGTGTGCAAAACTGGCAGTTTTTTAAGATTAATATGAAAGCGGTTTATGTGGGGGAAACTGTCTCACCTCTTATGGAGATCGTAGGAGCTTCTGGACTTGCCGCAGTTATTTTTGTGGGTGGTAAAGAGGTATTTGAAGGGAATATGAGTGCTGGAGATTTTATCGCTTTTTTAACTGCTATTGGACAGATTTTTCAGCCAATTCGCCGTATAGGAAGTATCTACTCTAAGATCCAAGATGCTCTAGCAGCAAGTGAACGTATCTTTGAGATCCTTGATACAAAGAGTCGTATTGTCGATGGTGAGAAGATCTTAGAAGAAGATATAGATACTATAGAATACAAAAACGTAACTTTGCGCTATCTTGATTCGTATGCTCTTAATCATGTCAATGTAAAAATCAAAAAAGGGGATAATATTGCCCTTGTAGGAGACAGTGGAGGTGGAAAGTCAACTTTTATCAATATGCTTTTGCGCTTTTATGATCCTGATGAGGGGAGTGTTTTTATCAATGCAAAAGATATCAAAGAGTATGAAAACAGCTCTTTAAAACACCATATCTCTTTAGTTTCACAAAGGATCTATATTTTTCAAGATACTTTGGCGGCAAATGTTGCGTACGGGCAGGAGATCGATGAGAAAAGAGTTTATGAAGCATTAGAGTTTGCTGATGCACACACTTTTGTAACATCTCTTGATCATGGTATAGAAACGATGATGGATGAGTTTGGAACAAACCTCTCAGGGGGGCAAAGACAGCGTATAGCTATCGCACGTGCCATCTATAAACACTCTTCACTGCTTTTGTTTGATGAAGCGACATCTGCACTTGATAATGAGAGTGAAAAAAGGATCCAAAAAGCGATAGATGCGTACACAAAAGACAAGATCACGATAACTATCGCACACCGTCTCTCTACAATTGAAGATGCAGATAAGATCTTAGTGATGCAACAAGGAAAGATTGTCGCAAGTGGTACACACCAAGAACTTTTAGAGAGTTCAGATGTATATCAAAAACTCGCTGGAAGATTTGTACAATAGGGTATAGAGTCAAAAGATGCCTAAACTAAAAAAGATCGACCTTTCTAAATCTTTTGTTCCTGTTGATTTGAGTTTTCTCAAAGTGGGAGATCAAATAGAGTTTGATTGTTATATACAAAAATTCAATGGTTTTTGTCTCATTATCGAAGCCGCTACAAAGCTTTCACAACGTCACATACAGATACTTGTACATACTAGAAAACATTATGTGACATATAATCAGCTAAACTTCTATAAAAAGATCTCTGCAGAACATAAAGTAAAAGAAAAAGAGATCATCTCATTTGAAGAGTTGCAAAAAGAGCAACTCGAAAAATTCTCTTTAGAAAAAAAAGTGATTATTCTTTATAACTCATTGAGCAAAATAATAGAAGATCTTTTTTTGCATAATAAAGCGATAGACTCTGAGTATTTTGATCTGTTGTTGCACCATTTTATTTTAATGACGAGAAAAGATAAAGTGGCAAGCAGATATATTATCAACTTCATGCCAAAAGAAGATACACACTGGAACCACTCTGTGAATGTTGCACTTTTAGCTATTGTTTTAGGAAATTATATGCAGTACTCGATTGTCCAGATGAGAGTTTTAGCTACAGCAGCCTTTTTACATGATATAGGGAAAAAAGAGATCTCTGCAAATATTTTTGAAAAAAATGCCAAACTCTCTGTATCGGAAATAGATGAGATGCATAAACACCCTCTCTTTAGTGCAGAGTTGGCTAAAGATATGGGTGTGGAAGAAAGGGCAGTTTTAGATGCTATAATGCACCATCATGAGTATTTAGATGGTAGTGGCTATCCTGATCATCTACGCTCACAGCGGATCTCTGATTTTACACAAATAATTACGATCTGTGATATTTTTGATGGTATGACAAGTTATCGCAGTTACCGCAACAAAAAGAGTGCTTTGAGTGCTTTAAAGATGATTCGGAGTGAATATAGTGCAAAGATCCGCTCTAAAATCATAGATTCGCTTTTGCACCTCTTTTATTCTATCTATTCAACTGAAGCAAAAAATTAATTCCTTCTTCAACACTTTTTAGAGATAATCACACAAACTTATACTATATGGAATACTATGCTTGATTTTGAAAAATTTACCAAATACTCCAAACCGGGTCCACGCTATACAAGTTATCCTACTGCACTTGAATTTAGTGAAGATTTCTCTTATGAGGAGTATCTGAACAAACTTGCATCACAAGATTCTACACGCCCTTTGAGTCTTTACTTTCATCTTCCGTTTTGTCGTAATGCCTGTTATTTTTGTGGCTGTAATGTTGTCTTTACCTCAAAAGAGGAGAAGATGGAGCGTTATATAGATTACCTCAAACGTGAGTTAGAGATCCTCTCTCGTCATCTAGATTGTTCTCGTGAAGTGATCCAGATGCACTTTGGAGGAGGGACACCTACTTTCTTTACAGCTGCAATGCTTGAAGACGTTATCTCTGAGATCAGAAAGTATTTTCCAAACTTTATAGATGGGGCAGAAGTAAGCTGTGAGATAGACCCACGCCATATCAACGAAGAACAGATGAAAGTACTGCATAATGGTGGCTTTAATCGTGTGAGTTTTGGTATTCAAGATTTTAACGAAAAAGTACAAGTTGCAGTACATCGTGTACAACCCTATGAAATGACAAAAGCCTCAATGGATCTGGCTCGAAAATATAAGATGGAGTCGGTGAATGTCGATCTTATTTATGGTTTGCCATATCAGAGTCTTGAAACTTTTAAAGAGACACTTGAACTCTCACTCTCTTTAAATCCTGATCGTTTTGCTGTGTTTAATTATGCACATGTCCCTTGGCTTAAAAAAACAATGCGAAAGATCGATGAGACAACACTCCCTAAGCCTGATGAAAAACTTGCTATTATGCGCTATACAATCGACTTTTTCAAAGCAAATGGATATAAAATGATCGGGATGGATCACTTTGCAAAACCTGAAGATGAACTTTTTAAAGCGATAGAAAAAGGGGAGTTACATAGAAACTTCCAAGGCTACACTACAAAAGGGGG
>Ga0193959_1001001_pt1 | contig 11469 bp, 9 predicted proteins | sample FB_2_MG_FD_140333 | JGI IMG/M metagenome (GOLD analysis project Ga0193959, IMG submission 140333) | Microbial mat bacterial communities from the Broadkill River, Lewes, Delaware, United States - FB_2_MG | ecosystem: Environmental > Aquatic > Freshwater > River > Microbial mats | place: USA...
GGAGATACTATCTATGCATATAGTGAAGTTGTAGAAAAAATTGAAGTAGAAAATAGAGATGATATCGCATTATTAAGACTAAGAACAATTGGTCTTAAAAATATCACTCCAGTAGAAGTTGTAACACCTAAAGGTGAAGATGGAAAATATCTACCAAATGTAGTTTTAGATTTAGATTACACAGTAGTAATACCAAAGAAAAAATAAAAAAATTTAATTAAATAAAAGGAAATAATATGACACACCCAAACGAAGCACTATTTGAATCAGGAAAAAGTTTACCAATTATCCCAACTTGTGAGCACTTTGCAGGAAGCGAAAAGCTAATCCTAAAAGGTTTCGAGATGCAAAAGAAACTAGGTCCAGTATTTGATATCACTTGTGATTGTGAAGATGGAGCAGAAACAGGTAAAGAAGTAGAACATGCTGAGATGATCGTTAGAGTTGTTAACTCTGATGCTAACCCATACTCAATGGCTGGTACAAGAATCCATGATTTTTCTCACCCAGATTGGAGACAAGATGTTGATATTTTAGTACCTGGTGCTGGTGAAAAACTTGCATACATCACTTTACCAAAATCAACTTCTTATGAAGAAGCTAAAACACAAATTGAGTACATCCAAAAAGTTGCGAAAGAAGCTGGTATTTCAAGAGAGATTCCTATCCATATCTTAATTGAAACACATGGTGCTTTACAAGATGTTGAAAAAACAGCTACATTACCATGGTTACAAGTATTAGATTTCGGTTTAATGGACTTTGTTTCAGGTTACCAAGGTGCAATTCCAGCATCAAATATGAGATCTCCAGGACAATTTGATCATAGATTAATTGGTGCTGCTAAAGCGAAAGTTGCTCAAGCGGCTATTCAAAATTGTGTTATTCCAGCACATAATGTTACACTTGATCTTAAAAACCCATACCAAACATTTAAAGATGCTGAGAGAGCTCGAAATGAATTTGGATTCTTAAGAATGTGGTCAATTTACCCAACACAAGTACAAGCAATTGTTGATGCAATGAAACCAGACTTTACAGAGCTTGAAGCAGCACAAAATATCTTACTTGCAGCACAAGATGCAGAGTGGGGACCAATCCAATATGATGGTGAGTTACATGATAGAGCTACTTACAGATACTTCTGGGAGCTTGTACAAAGAGCACATCTTTCAGGTGGAAAAATGCAAGAAGAAGTTAAAACTAGATTTTTCTCTTAATCAATATTATTAAGTTAAAATTTTTAAACTAAAATTCAGATAAGAAGAGTATTCTTCTTATCATATAAAAAGAAAGGACATACAATGAATAGTAAAAACTTACTCGTCAAGGTCGCCAATTATAGTGAGAAGAGTTTATACCCCAGGTAGATTTTAAGACAATATAAATTTAACTACCCCCATAAACTTCTACGAACACATTCTCACTCAAATAAATAATCAACAAAACAAATAAACTTATTGTCAAATATAAAAATTTGAAGGTAAACAAAATGAATAAAAAATATATACAAGCAGATGAATTTAAAGATTATTTAGGTTTTGGTGTTGCAGGAAACTTTGCAAATCACTTAGGTGAAGCTGGCGAAGCAGATGAATTTGCAGTAATCAAAACAGAAGAAAAAGATGCTCCAAAAGGATTATTTCCTTTTTATATCCCAAATAATGAAACTTTTTTAGGAACATACCCTGTATGTACAGATGAAGTAAATCATAATGGAATTGAACATTTACAAGTTGAAGCAGAAGTTGCTTTAGTATGTGATTTTGAATTTAAAGATGGAAAGCTATTAGATATCATACCAAAATACTTTGGTGCTTTTAATGACTGCTCAAACAGAATTCAAAATGGAAATAAATTAAGTACAAAAAAGAACTGGGGAGCTGGTTCTAAAGGGATTGCCAACGATCTAATTGAGATAGATAATTTCGAAGAAGACGGAATATTGAGTAAATTTCATATTGCTTCATTTATCAGAAGAGATGGTATTTTAAAAGATTATGGAACTACAAGTGCTGTTAAATCATACTCTTATTTTTTCGGTCAGTTAAAAGACTGGATGATAGAGAAATTTAACACACAAGAAGATATGGGACCACTTGAAGAGATAAATCCTTTTATTAAAGATTTAGATAAACATAAAGGTTTATTAATCGCTGCAGGTGCTACAGCATATGCAGAGTTTGGAAAACATAACTTTTTAGAAAAAGGTGATGAGATATTTGTATATGTATACAATGCTCACTTTCACTCTTTTGAAGATATTTTTCAAGATATGTCAGGAATGGATTTACATTTGTCTCAATGTTCAAAACTACATCAAGTAGTTGTTTAATATAAAAAGAAAAAGGTACTTTTTAAAAGTACCTTTTTTTTATTCTCTTATTACTGTTTATAAGTGATACATTCTTTTATATTATCATATCTGTAGTTAATAATCTCACCATTTATGATAAGCGCAATTACCTCTTCAATAATATTCAATGGTACTATAAACCATTCTCTAGGGTTATAAATATTACCTTTTCCATCAAATATGTCAATATTCAAACAACTATTAGCAAAAAATCTATGTATCAATTGCTCTAGTTTATGTGGATTTACATTATAAACTTCAAATACATCTACAATTTTAACATCAGCCATCAAATAAGTTGGGTCATTTTTAGCATTTTTTATCCGTTGTTCTACTGTTGTAGTTGAAAAACCTATTTTATACAAATCTTTTTTTGTAGCTATTTTATCATCTTTACTTTTTGATTCTAAGATATAAATATATCCATTTTGTTTATCATCATCATTTATCTGAGTTAGATTATCAAGAATTGTATCTTCATGTTTACTTACAAAATAACCATCTTCATATAATCCTTTACCAAGTGAACGAAGATACATATTTGATTTTGTTCCATTTTCAAAAATTATTTTAGTTCTAGCATCAAGTTTATTGTATTTGTCTTTTTGTTTTTTCTCAATCTTTTCTAAATATACAAGTACACCTTTTAGTACAAAAAAAGCTTCATTTTCATAATACTGTTCATTGAATTTAACTAGTTTTCTTTTTCCATTTTTTAAATCTTTTTGACATTGTATAAATAGTTCTTCATATTCCTCAAAATTCTCACACTTTTTTCTTTTTGCTACAAAATCTGCTTCTGCTCTATCTTTAGGAATTTTTGGTACATTTTTTAAAGTAAATATATCCTCTTCTTTATCTTCAAATATTCCTAAAGTATCATTATTTAAAATATCATCAATAGTATCAAACTTAATAACCTCTTTAGTTTCAAGAAGGTTATAAATATCATATTGTTTTATTTTATCTATTTTAGACTTATCTTTTCTAATCCCTTTAAGTCTTGAATATAAAGTTATCTCGTTTATATCTTGTGATTTTTTTGGTTCATATCCATTATCTTTATAAAATTTATTTATTTCTTCAAATTTTGAAATCAATCTATCATCAGGAGTAACTACTGAATTTTTTACTTTTAGTTCTTTTAGTACACCTAATGGGTCATTATCTAAGATATCATCAAGTGAAAAATTATCCATTGTTTTTTCTTTCTCTTTTTAGATTAGCTAAAAACAACATAGCTTCAGCCATTCTTTTTTCTCTTTCATCACTAGCATTTATATCAGGTAGTCTGTTGTGCTTATTTTTAAAATCACTTAGCATATTGTAAAGTTTTATAGCTTCATCTGTTGTCATTTGTATTTTAGTAAGTCCTATAGAATCTTGAATAAGTTTCAATACATTTGGTGTAACTTGCTTAGATAGTATTTCATAAGCATTTTGAAATGGATTGATACTATTTATAAGGTCAATATGTAAATCATCTATATTTATAAAATCATTTGCCATTTTGATAAGTTTTTTATCACCCTCTATCTTTGTATCTGAATTTTTTACAACACTATCTATAACTACACATTGGCTTAACTCTTTTACTTCATCATCATTTAACTCAGGATATTTTACTTTTATGATTTTTGGGATTAAGACCTCATTTATAACCTCTGGTTCTATATCTCCTGTGATAGTTTTTTGTATATCTTTATCTTGTAAAATTGTTGCTTTTATATCGTTTATATCATTTTCAAATATCTCTTGTACTTTTTTACTAGGTAGTTTAAAGCCTTTGATTTTTATCTCACCTTTTTTTGATGGTTCATCATCGTTTTCAAATCTTGGTTTAAATTTAAAGCTAGGTGCTAAAACTTGCTCCATAAGTAAAGATGATGTGATAGCTTTTAGCATATTATTAACTGCAACTGTCACATCATCATTTTGAGCATCAGGTTTGGCTATTAGGTTTGTAAATTGTGCTTTTGTTTTGTTTGAGCTATCTCTTGTAGCTCTTCCAATTATTTGGATAACATCAGTTAATGAACCTCTATATCCAACAGTCAATGCATGTTCACAATAAGCCCAATCAAATCCCTCTTTTGCTTTACCCAAAGCTATGATTATATCCATATCATCAATACTATTCATATTAAAAAGATAGTTATCTATCTTAGCTCTCTTCTTTTTATCATCTTCAACTAAATCAGCTATTTTTAAAAGCTTACCATCACTATGTCTTTTTACTATGATAACTTCATCATCTGTAGTTTCTACATGTGTGCCTATAATATCTATGATTCTATCCACTTCACCATGCTTGTCTTTTTCTGATTCACCTGTATTTACATTTGGTATGTGTATTATAGTTTTTTTGTCTGTATCAAGTATCTCACCTATTGCACCTGTGTATTTACCTGTATAAAAATGATAGCCAATACCTAGTGATTTTAGATGTTCATATCCATTTAACTGGTCATAGTAGTTATAAGTTACTTTTTCAAACTTGGCTTCATCTTGGGGTAATAGTACATATTCATTATCCCCTCTAAAATATGAACCTGTCATAGCTACTATATGAGCTGTACTATTACTCATCAAAAATCTTAAAAGTTCACCTAGTTTGTTATCATTTGAAGATGATACATGATGAAACTCATCTATAGCTAAAAGAGTATTATCAAACTTTGACTTATCTAAGTACTCATAAGTATTTCTAAGTGTTGCATGTGTACATATTAGTATCTTAGCATCACTTTTTAAAAACTCATCAAACTCTTTTGTCATCTTTTTTGTATCATCTGCGATACAAAGATTGTATTTATCTTCCACTTCCCAATTTGCATAAAAACCAAACTGTTTTAAATTCGTTGTAGCAAATGAACTACCAATAGACTTTTGAGGAACTGCAACGATAATTTTTTTTAGTCCTTGATTGATAAGTTTATCAAGTGCTATAAACATCAAAGCTCTTGATTTTCCTGATGCTGGTGGTGCTTTTAGAAGTAGATACTTAGCATCTCTTTTTTCATACGCTTTTTCTTGCATCTCTCTCATACCAAAATCATTGGTTAATTTACTTTGTTGCGTTTGGTCGTAGTTTACTTCTATTAAATTTGGCATTTTATCCCTTTTTATCTATTGACTTTTTCATATCTTTTTCAATTTTAAGTACACTGGTTTGTGGTGTTTCTAAATTTTCTGGCATAGTTCCACCTATCTCTTTTATAGTCTCTCTTACTTTTGCTCCAACTTCTTCATGGGTTTTATTTGCTTCCACTTTACTACTTATATTATCTCTTTTTAGTTTCTCTTCTGTTTGTGTAGCACGAAATAGATTTGCAGCTAATTCTGTACTTCCCATGTAGTCAAGTATTTTATGAGATTTTTTTAAATTCTTTTTATTGTGTATTGCTTTTGCATCAAGTCCACCATATAAGCCTTTGTAGCCGTGGTTTTGAAATATAGCAAAGTCAAGATTTGTTTCTACTCCTGCGTTATATGCTGTATCTACTAAAAGTTTATTGTGTTCTTTTAGTTCATTTCTTAGGTAGAGTCTTTTTTCATCTTCTTTTAGTTGTTTAAAGTCACTATCATCTTTTAACTCTTGTCTTCTTGTTTGTATGGCAAAATATGTTTGTCCATTGGCTACTATTGGTTTAGATGGGTCTGCATTTTGTACTATAAGATAACATGCATATCTTGAAAGTTTATAAGATGGATAAGGGTTTGATACTCCAGAACCACCTTTGACCACCTCGGTGACTTCAACGAGGTGGTCTGAAAGCTCATAATTACTATTGATACAAGCTTTTTTAGCTTTTTCTATTACTTTTAAAAAGTTTCTAAAATCAGAATATTCTAGTATCTTTGCTAATGCTCTAGCATACCAAAACTCTGCTCCATCTTCATCTGTTTGTTTTATATCTTCAAATGTTAGTGAATTGATTTCTTTTATATTTTTATCCATCTTATCTATCCTTGATACTTTTTAGTATCATAACATTGAAAATTTGTTTTATTGAAAAATATGTCATTTTGTTATGTTTTTCATTTTAATAATATCCATACATAGACTTTTTTAAATTACATTTTAAATTTTCAGGATGTATATGGCTAAGAATATGAGAGGAATCTAAATTTTCATAAATCTCTATACATGACCAAATATCATGATTTGCTTCATCTGGATAAATTATATTTTCAAAATACCTAACAATAATCGAATTAAAACAAGAAGTCAAATCATCTTTTAAAATTAAATTTACAGGTACTTTACATTTAAATAGAGTAGATTTTAATTTTTTTTCTAAATATTTAGGATAATCTCTTGGATTAGTACTTAGGTGCTGAGAGAAAATTAAATTATATTCACTCCCATATACTAAATAATGGTTAGCACTTTCATTTTCAATAAGATGACTATCATCCAAACATAAATATATTTTATTCTTTCGTATCTTTAGACCAGTTTCTTTAAATACTTCATTTTTAATTTTTTTACAAAAATAATTAAATTTTTCATCAGTTAATTCTGGAAATTCTTTTTCATTAAAAATATTTCTTATAAATTTATTTTGTCTCTCAGTATCCATAAGTAATAATCCATTATTATAATATGTGTCAATATTATTAGTTGCTGTTGCATGATAAAAAACAATAGATTGATACTCATTTAATAGAAATGATTGTAATTCTGTTATTATCTCTTCACCTATTAACTCTTTTATATCGTAAAAATCCAAACATTGTTTGGATTCTTTAAATTCATCTATTAAAGGCTGTATATTATATTTATCAACAATATTGTAAAATCTTGGCATCCAACTAGTATAATTTTTAAAGTCTAATATATTTTCCATCTACTTCCCCTCACTTTCAACCATCTCTTCATAAAGCCTAAAAAGATATTCAAGTCGCTCTTCATCATTTTTAAATGGTTTACTCACATAGCATCTCTCTATTGCTAAATCTAATTGATGATGTGCTTCTTTAAGTGCTACTGGCATTTTATCAGGGTCATATAGTTGGGCTAGTGTTTTATCTGGTTCATCTTCTCTTGCTTCTATGATATCAAATACAAGTTCAGTTATCTGATCTTTTTGATTATCTGTGATATTTGGAAATGGGAAAGTGTTGTAAACAACATCTTTGGAATATCTATATCGTTCTTCTAATCTACCTGCAACTGCTCTCATCCAAATCATGTGCATTTTAGAACTTATAACTCCCATCATCCATTGTTCAGGGTCATAAATAGCTTGTGCTGAATCTGATATAACTTCACCATTATATAAAAAGCCAATAGGGATATATTCTCTTCTTTCTGATGAAACTCTTGGAACTATTATTGCTAAATTTTTATAATCACTTAAATCTCTAAATTGATGTGACCTATTTGCTAATTTTTGAGTACCTTTATCTTTACTCTTAACTCTATGTTGATGTGTTTTTTCAATTCTATCAACTATAAATGGTATTTTTATAGCATTTTCTAGTGAGTCATTATCTATCCATAAACACCATCTTGTATTACCTCTTATAAATTCGCTTGAACCCAATAACTTTCGAATGAATTTTTCAGATTCAGGATATTCTTGAATCAATTTGTTTTTCTCATCATCATTTAGGATTAATCCACCACCATCATTTGGCATATTTCCAAATGACATTTTAGGAAAATTTGATAATGGCTGACTTCTTCTATTTGCTATGATTGAAGAACCATTTACTAAATAAGCATTTATATTTTTAACTTCTTGTTTTAAATTGTCCATATATAAATATTTAGATTTATCTGATTTATTTCTCAGTCCTACAATTACAACTATAACTTTTGCATTTGATTTTGCATTATTTTTCCATGTAAAAGATTTGTATGCAAAATCTATCTCTATTCTTTCATCTAAAATATGTGTCCATAAAAGTCCTACTTGCTCCCCTTGATTTATAGAGTTTGTAGATACTAATGCACATTTTGCATTTATATTTTTAATATAACTTGCACCTTTATAAAACCAACAAGCAATATAGTCTAAATTGTTATATCCTTTAATTCCATCAAAAACAATTTTCATATCTTCTTTTTGAATATCATCTTGAAGTCTAGCACCACGATAAGGAGGATTCCCAAGTATATAAATCTCATCACCCTCAACCTTAGGACAAACAACTTCCCAATCCAACCTAGTAGCATTGCCATGGACTATATTTCCACCATCTTGTAAAGGTAATGTTGGAGGAACTGACCCAAATTCTTGTTTAAATAAGACATTCATCTGATGTTCAGTTAGCCACAAAGACAATATAGCTACCTCATGAGCAAAATCATCAAGCTCTATCCCATAAAATTGAGTAAGTAAAATACTAGGTGATATTAAAAGTCCACCCTCTTTAAAGATAAGCATCTCTAGTTTTCGAATCTCTTTATATGCTATGATCAAAAAGTTACCAGACCCACAAGCAGGATCAAATATCTTAAGATTTTGAAGTCGCAAGTGCAATAGATTTAGTTTTCTAGTATTTCCTTTAGCCTTTTCAAACTCCTCATAAAGCTCATCTAAAAATAATGATTTTATAACTTTCATGATATTTGGTACAGATGTATAGTGCATACCCATATCACCACGATGTTCAGGTGTGACAACTGCTTGTATCATACTTCCAAATATATCAGGATTTATCTCTGCCCAATCTAAACCACCAATCTCTATCATAATATTTCGTGATTTTGTAGTAAATCTTGGTAATGCTATTTTATCATGAAAGAGTCCACCATTTACATAAGGAAAAGCTTTTAAAAACTCTGGTAAATCATCTGTTCTATTATTATCACTTATATCAAAAACTTCAAATAGTCGTGTAAGATAAGAGTTTAAATCACTACCATCATCTACTGTGTGTGAAGATATAGAATTTGTAAAAATATTTTTTTCAAATATATTTGAATCCTCTGCAAAATAACAAAACAAAAGTCTAGTCAAAAATAGATTTAAAGCATGAACTTCATCATGAGTTTCGGTTGGATTATTTAAAAGTATCTCATCATAAAGTTTTGCTAGTCTATTTGAAGCTTTTACATCTGCTGGATTTTCATCTATGATTTTATCTACATCAAAAACTTTATTTAATGGCAATAAAAAAGTATAGTTTTTAGGAAGTTCATCTATCTTTATATCTAAGATTTCATCATTTTTAGTATCGTAAACTATAAAGTTTTTAAAATCTGTTAGTATTATAAATCGTGGTTTTTGTTTTAGAGTATTTATATCTGATTTTACTTTATCTATAGTTTGATATATCTCATCATCTACTACTTTAAAAAATAGTTTCTTTCTATGAGTGAGTTCACCTTTTGATTCAAGCTGATTTAAGTCACCTTTTTTAAGCCGTGATATTGTAGCTTTTGCTTCACCATAAGCTAAGAGTAAATCAAAGATAAAATTATCTTCTTTATAGTTTGAGATGAAATTTTTTACATTTTCTTCTATTTGTAGTTGTGTTATTGCCATTTTATTTTCCTATTTAAATATACACCCATTTTAGCTATTTGTAAATATATATTTAATGAATTTTCACTTTATACATCTACCATCGCTTTAAAATAAGCACCACTTCTTCCAATATTTTCAACATGAACATGAGATCTCTCATTTAGTCTTCCATCTTCAATAAATTGTTTTTTTACTTCTAGTAATACAGGAGTAGTAGCTCCTGGGATATCAATAGTTTGATAAAAATCACAAAATAGTGCTGTTTGAGTTGAGCTAATCATTGGTGGGAAATCTTCAAGTGGTTTTTGCACATCAATAGAATATTCTTCAATTTCACTTTTATCTTTATGAAGCATCGTAGAACAAAGTTTTACATCTTCTTTATTCTCTTTATTTACAAAACATATTGTTGCTTTTTTGTGCTTTAAAATATTATGTAAACTATCTTTTGGTACATCTTTTTCTTTTTGTCCTATTGATACTACTACAATAGCGGGATTTGAAGAGAGTGGCACAAAATATGAGAATGGAGCAGCATTTATAACACCATCATCTTCTGTTACTATCCAAGCAATAGGACGTGGAACTACTGTATCAGACATAATTTTATATCTGTTTAAATCGTTGACATCTTTATAATCTATAATCATTTATAACCCTTAATTTTTATACTTTATCATATAGAAATATGCTTAAATATGGACTTAAAAATAGGGTTCTAAAGAGAAAATTTACTATAATCAACAGATTAAAACAAAAGGTAATAAAATTGAAAAAAAATGTACTCATCACTGGTTGTAGCTCTGGATTTGGTCTTGCTTTAACACAGTATTATTTAGAGAAGAATTACAATGTTTTTGGTATCAGTAGAACAAAACCTGATATTATAAATGGTGATTTTATTTTTCAAAGTTGTGACTTATCTAAAGTAGAAGATATAAAAACTAATCTAAGTGAATTTATTCAAAATATAAAAAATCTTGAATTAGTTTATTTAAATGCAGGTATGTTAGGTGAGATAAAATCATCATTAGAGATATCTACTGATGAGCTAAAAAAAGTATATGAACTTAACGTATATACAAATAAAGAATTATTAGATATTTTATCAACTATAAATGTAAAAAATATTATTGGTATCTCATCTGGTGCTGCTGTAAATGGCTCAAAAGGTTGGGCTGGATACTCACTGTCAAAGGCTGGATTAAATATGCTGATAAATCTTTACTCAAAAGAGATGCTTAACACAAAACTTTTAGCAGTTGCCCCAGGGGTAATTGAAACTCCAATGACAGATATCATAAGATATGAACTTGATGATGTAAAATTTCCATCTGCAAAGAAACTCAAAGAGGGTCAAATTCAATCAGCATCTGCTGCTGCAATTCGTATGGATAATTTAGTACAAAATAGTGACAATTTAGAAAGCGGTAGTTTTGTAGATGTAAGGGATATATGACATCCCTTTATCGTAAGTGCCAAACAGTATCATTAGCTGGATACTTCCCTTTTAATCCACCTTCTATCTCTTTTTTTTCTAATAGTTTTATTGTATAGTGATTTTCATAATGTTCTTTTATCTCATCTTCTTCAATTGAAAATGGAGTTGGGTTCATAAGACTTTGGTCA
>Ga0193959_1001003_pt1 | contig 11444 bp, 15 predicted proteins | sample FB_2_MG_FD_140333 | JGI IMG/M metagenome (GOLD analysis project Ga0193959, IMG submission 140333) | Microbial mat bacterial communities from the Broadkill River, Lewes, Delaware, United States - FB_2_MG | ecosystem: Environmental > Aquatic > Freshwater > River > Microbial mats | place: USA...
CCCTTGTGGAAACGTAGGCCGCTGCCAGCTCTTGAGTTTTTATTACCTAAAGCTTAGTTCAAAACATTCCGGTGTTTTTAACTAAGCTTTTTTTTTAGCCTTTTTTTTACCCTCTCCTTTTTTTTAAGTAATACTTCTTGTCTCTTATATTTGTTATTTTTGATTATTTTTTTAATACTTTCTAGAAACTTTTTTATGTTATAATTATTTATATCTAATAAAGGTTATTAATGAAAAGACTACTAAGTTTTATAATATTATTTTTTTTATTTGCATCAAATAGTTTTGCAAAAAATACAGAAGCTTTAGAAGTTGATGAATTAGAGTCGTATATGCAAAAAGGTGTAGTTATCATAGATATTAGAGATGAAAAGAAATGGAAACGTACAGGTATCATTCCTAGCTCTTATAGACTTACCTACAATGACTCAAAAAAAGATAACAATGAAAAAAAATGGCTATATATTCTAATAAGATTAGTAAAAGATAAAAATAGAGCATTTGTGTTAATTTCAAAAGATGGAAAAAAAGCAAAAAATTTAGCATTTAAATTATATAAAGAAAAAAAGTTTTCAAAAGTTTTATATTTAAAAGGTGGTGTTGATTCTTGGATTGATGCTGATAGAAAGATGATAAACTATTAAATTGATTATTTAATAGTTTCTCTTAATTCTTGTTGCCATAAAGCTATTCCACCATATAAATGAGCTGTATTTTTATATCCTTGCTCAATTAAGAAATTGCCTATAGTTCTTGTTCTATTTGCATGTGCACAAATTAGTACAAAAGTTTGATCTAAAGTAGTAACTACTTTTTGAAACTCTTTCATCCAATTTTCTACATCATGGTTACCAAATTCATCAAAAAAAGTCATTTTTAGTGAATTTTTTATTATACCTGTTCTTTCCCATTCATCTTTTCTTCTTACATCTATCATAATTACATTATCATTTATCATTTTTTCTACAGTTTTAGGTTGTAAATCTACTAATTCATTCATATATTTCCTTCGATAAAAAATGAAGTTTATCATAAAATATATATAATTAAGTATAATAAAATCTTATAAAATACAATAAATTTAATTTTATAATAGGGAATAAACAAACTCTTTATAAATATTAAATATAATAGTAAAAAATTTTTAAAAGGTAAGAAATGAAAAAGATAGTTTTAACATTATTGTTTAGTATTGTATCTTTATTTGCATTTGAAGAATTAAACTCTGATAACTTTGAATCTAAAATCAAAGGAAAAAATGTAATTGTTGATTTTTATGCTGTATGGTGTCCACCTTGTAAAGTATTAGGAAAGAATTTAATTGAATTTGATAAGGTTAAGCCTGAAGGTGTAACTGTATATAAAGTTAATATTGATGAACAAATGCCTTTAACAAAAAAACATGGAGTTACTAAACTTCCTACATTAGTTTATTTCCAAGATGGCAAATTAGTAAAAACAAAAGTTGGGATTCAAAGTGTTGATGAATTAAAAGAAAGCTCAATTGAAGTTTTTAACTTAAAATAGTACAGGAAATATAAATGAAGAAAATTTTATTAGTTCTATTATTTGCAGTTTATTCTTTTTCATTAGAATTAGAACAAGCTTTTTTAGAACCTAATGAGGCTTTTAAGCCTACATTTACTAAACAAGATGATAAAGTTGTATTTAAATTAAAACTTGGGAAAGATATTTATCTTTATGATGAAAAAATTAAAGTTTTAATTACTAAACCTTCTAAATTTGATTTAACAAATGAAGTTGTAATACCAGAACCTATTCCTTATGAAGAATGGATTGTACAATTTGATGATCTAAATATAGAGATTCCTTTTTCTTTATTAAAATCAAAAGTTGATTCAACTTCTTATGAATTACAAATTAAATTCCAAGGTTGTTCTAAAAAAGGTTTATGTTATGCTCCTATGAAGGAGAATTTCAAACTAGATTTTTCTGGATCAAATGTTAATGTAATTGAATCAAAAGTTACTAATACAGTTTCTAATACAAATGAAGTAGATACTAAAATTGAAGAGAATGAAACTGATTTAATTGCTAGTACATTAAAAAATGGAAATGTTTTATTAATATTAGGTACATTTTTTGGATTTGGTTTATTACTATCTTTAACACCTTGTATATTCCCAATGATTCCTATTCTTTCTTCTATTATTGTAAAAGCTGGTAATAATAAAGAATTAACAAGTTCTCATGGTTTCTTCCTTTCTTTAGTTTATGTATTGTCAATGTCTGCTGCATATACAATTGCAGGTGTAGTTGCAGGGATATTTGGTGCTAACTTACAAGTAGCATTACAGAATCCTTATGTACTAACTGTGTTCGCTGGTATATTTGTAGCACTTGCTTTTTCTATGTTTGGATATTATAAACTTGAATTACCTCAAAGCTTACAAAATAAGATAAATAAAACAACTGATGGTCAAGCTAATCATGGAATTACAGGTATTGCAATTATGGGATTCTTATCTGCTTTAATTGTAGGTCCTTGTGTTGCACCTCCATTAGCTGGAGCTTTAGTTTATATTGGACAAACTGGTGATGCATTACTTGGTGGTGCTGCATTATTTGTAATGAGTCTTGGAATGGGTGTTCCTTTATTATTAATAGGTGCAGGGGCAGGTAAATTCATGCCACGACCTGGTGGATGGATGGATTCAGTATCAAAAATCTTTGGTATTGTAATGTTAGCTGTTGCTGTTTGGATGTTAGACAGAGTACTTGATGCAAGTTTAGTTATGTATTTATGGGCATTATTATTAATTGGAACAGCACTTTATTTAAAAATTTATAAACATATATTGGCTCAATTAATTACAATAGTTATTTTAATTTATGGTGTAATTTTATTTGTTGGCGCTGTAAGTGGTGAAACAAATCCTTTAAAACCTTTAGGAAAATTCACTTCTGCTAAGGGTGTATCTGTTTCACAAAATGAATTAAAATTCTCATATGTGAAAAACTTAAAAGAGTTAGATTTAGCTATTAAAGCTTCAAGTAAACCAGTGATGTTAGACTTTTATGCTGATTGGTGTATTTCTTGTAAAGAGTTAGAAAATATTACATTCAAAGATGAAGCAGTAATCTCTAAATTAAAAGGTTTCACACTTTTAAAAGCTGATGTAACTGAAAACAATGACGATGATAAAGCTATGCAAGCTAAGTTTGGTGTAGTTGGTCCTCCTGCACTTATCTTTTGGGATAAAAACAATAAAGAGATTAAATCTTCTCAAATTGTTGGATATAAAAATGCAGAAGACTTTTTAAACATTATAAATAAACACTTCTAAATCTTATAAAAGTCCTAAAAATCAAGGGCTTTTATATAAGATTTGTTATACTTCCTAAAATTATTACCAAAGGTTTTTTATGAACTTTAATACTATTTTAGGAAGCGTAGATTTCCTTGAATTCTTAAGAGGTAAAAAGGCCTCATTCCTTTTAAGCGCAAGTGTTACAAAAACTTGTGAAATCCCAAATATTTCCCAAGCAGGTATTCCTGGCAAATTAGATTTAACTCCTACATTAGATGCAGAATTTTTATGTACTAAAGAAGTACGTTCTCTTGATGATATAGCACAAACACCAAAGGGTGTTCCAACTCCTGCACTTATTACAAGAGCTACACATGAATTAAGTCCATTTTCAAATATTGAAATTTTAGATTTAGGACTTAGTGCAAAACCAAAACTAAGATATTTTAAAACTTATGGTTTTGATTTAGAACCATCAAGAAGAATAGATGATAAAGCCTCAATTAATGCTATGGAAGTATTCCAAATGGGTGTACAGTTTGCACAAGATTATGAATTAAAAGATGATTATGTAATCTTAGCTGAAAGTGTTCCAAGTGGTACAACTACAGCACAAGCATCTGCAATGGCTTTAGGATATAAGTGTAAAAACTATTTTTCAAGTTCTTTCAAAAATAGTCCTGAAGATATAAAATACCTAACAATCAAAAAAGCCTTAGCTAATATAAATGAAGATGATGATGTATTTGCAAAACTATCTAATGTATCAGATAACATGCTTATTTTTAATGCTGGATTTGTATTAGGTTCAACTTCAAAAAATATGAAAGTGGTACTTGCTGGTGGAACACAAATGGCAGCTGTATTACTAATTGTAAATTCTGTATTGGAGATGATGGGAGGATCAATTGATTCTTCAAATATTGCTTTGTGTACTACTAAGTGGATACACGAAGATGAAAATTCAAATATCAAAGCCTTATTAGCACAATTAAAATTCCCAGTTAACGCTTATGCTAGTGATTTTGATTTTAAAGAATCAAATCATCCTGCACTAAAACTTTATGATGAAGGTGAAGCAAAAGAGGGTGTTGGTTGTGGTGCAGCTCTTTGTTATGCAGCAATCAATGGTATAAATAAAAAAGAGTTAACTCAAAAAATAGAAAGTTTTTTAGGATAGTCTAGTGGAAGTATTTATTTCAACATTTTTAAAAATGTTTTTTATTATGACGCCGTTTTTTGTACTGTCTGTGTTTTTGACAGTTACTTCAGATGCAACAAATCATGAAAGAAAAGTATTAGCTATAAAAGTTACTACATCAGTAATTATTATAAGTTTAGTGCTTCTATTTTTTGGAAAACATATTTTCTCTATTTTTGGTATTACTCTAGATGCTTTTAGAATAGGTGCGGGAGCATTACTATTTTTGACGGCAGTTGATTTAGTAAAAGGTAGTAAAGAAACAACTAAAAATAGTGAAGATAAAGCATTAAATGACTTAGCTGTAGTTCCTCTTGCTATTCCTGTTACAATTGGGCCTGGAACTATTGGTATTTTACTTGTAATGGGGGCTTCTTTTGAAACTACTTCATCTTTAATTGCAGGTAGTTTTGCACTTATTTGTGCTGTAGTTGTTATTGGACTTATGCTTTATATGTCAAGTATTATTGAAAAGATTGTAGGAAAACAAGGGCTTCTTGTAATCTCAAAAATTACAGGTCTATTCTTAGCCGCACTTTCAGCACAAATTGTGTTTACGGGTGTGAAAAACTTTTTAGGATTATAATATGAAAATATTCTATTTTGGTGGGCAAAAATCAGGTAAGACTTCAAAAGCTAGTACTAAAGCATTAGAATTATCAGGAAATAAAAAACCATATTATGTGGCAACTTACGATAACTCTTATAATGATGAAGCTATGCAAGATAGAATCAATAGACATATTGATGAAAGAAAAGAAGAGTTTCTTAGTATTGAAGAGCCAAGAAATTTACTTCCTCATATAAAAAAGAATGAAACATATCTTATTGATTGTATGACTATGTTTATTCTAAATAATATGGATGATGGAATAGATAAAATGAAAGAGCAACTTGAAGAGTTGTTCAAAATAGATTGTAATATGATTTTTATTCTAAATGATATTGGAAATGGAGTAATTCCTATGGATAGATACAGTAGAGATTTTGTAGATGTATCTGGTCTAATTGGTCAATATTTAGCACAAAATTGTGATGAAGTTTATGAAGTAAAATACTCATTGGAGAAAAAACTAAAATGAAACAAGTTTTAAATGCATTTTATTTTGCACTTTCGTATTTTTCAACTATTCCTGTGTGGGTTAAAAATATGGAAATTAATAATGAAACATACAAATATACACTAGCTTTATTACCTTTAGTTGGAGCTATCTTAGCAAGTATTGTAATAGGTATAAATTTAGTTTTACTAGAGTTTTTTAATCCTTTATATGCCTCTTTTGTTTCTGCTACTATTTATCTATTTTTATATGGTTTTTTACACTTTGAAGCTGTTTGTGATGTGGTAGATGCCTATTTTGCAGCTCATGGTGGAAAAGATGCTTATACGATTATGAAAGAGCCAACTATTGGAGCTGTTGGGGCTTTATATACTTTTTCCTTAGCTTTATTAAAAATTGGAGCGATTACGTATTTACTTTATGAACAAGAGTATATTTTATTTTTAGTAGTACTTACTTTTTCACGAATTAACTTTATTTACTTATTAGGTTTTTTCAAATTTAATAAAGATAGTTTTCTTTCACTTGCTTTCCAAGATGCAGGTGTTGGAAAAGTAAAACTATATGCTTTTATTTATGTAATAATTGCTTTTCTAATTTCTTCTCATGTCTTAATATTATTTGTGTCTTCTTTGGTTTTATTCTATTTTATTTTAAGAAGATTAGATAAGAAATTTGGTTTTGTAAATGGTGATTGTTTAGGTTATACCTTAGAGCATACAGAATTAGTTTTATTAAATATTGCATTGGCTTTAGTTCTATGAATACATTTGAACATGGTGGGCAAATTGATAGTTTTGCAAAAGAGCTTGGATGTGAAATAAATGAAGTTATTGATTTATCTTCAAATATTAACTTTATCAAACCAGAAGTAAATATTGATTTTAATAACTTAAATATTTCTGCTTATCCTGTATATGATAAATTGTATGAGAAAATTGCAAAAAACTATAAAATAAAAACTTCACAAATGGAACTTTTTAATGGTGGAAGTTCTGCTATTTTTACTCTATTTAAGCATCTTGATTTAACTCACTGTACTATTTATTCTCCTGCTTATTTAGAATATAAAAAAGCTTGTGTAACTTTTGGGTATGAGTTAAGAACTATTAATAGATTTGAGAATATGTTATTGCCAGTAAAAGAGGGTTCACTAGTAGTATTTGTAAACCCTTCCACTCCTGATGGGACTTATTATGATATGGATGTTTTGATAAATTACTGGATTGAGAGAAATTGTACTATTTTAATTGATGAGAGCTTTTTAGATTTTTGTGATGGTAAGTCTGCTGTTTCTTATATTGAAAAATATGATAAATTATATATATTAAAATCAATGACAAAGTTTTATTCTAGTGCGGGTATTAGAGTGGGGACTTTAGTTTCAAGTGAAAAGAATATTGATAGTATTAAAAGGTTTGAACCTATGTGGAAATTATCTCAATTTGATTCAAATTATCTGCAAGCTGCACTTGATGATTATACTTTCAAAAGAATTTCAAAAGCTATAAATGTAAAGAATAGAATTGAATTAGAAAAGATACTACAAAACTCACCTTTAGTTGCACATATCTATCAAAGTAGTGCAAACTATATATTAGTAAAACTAAAAGATTTAACAGCTAAGCAATTGCAAGAAAAATTAAAAGCATATAAGATAATGATAAGAGATTGTCAAAATTTTGATTATCTAGATGAAACATATGCACGAATTGCAGTGAAAGCTAGTAGTGCAAATGAGATTTTAAAAAAGGCGCTTGAAGAGTTATGTTAATAGACAATAAGTTTTTAAAATATTTTTCATTTTTATTATCCTTTGTATTTATAGGATATGTGATTTATATGATAATTACTTCTTTTTTCATAGTTAAGAATCAATTTATTGATATAGGTGATAGTACTTATGTAAATCAAGTAAGAGTTGATGAATATACAAATAGGCTTGCAAATCATTTATCAAAAGATTGTAAGTCAAATGAGAAGTGTGAAGTACAAAAAATGCTTGACTTTACAACACATATTCCATATAAAATAAATGAATCAATAGCAAGGTCTTCAAAACAAGTAGTTAAACAAAACTTTGGGGATTGTGATGATAAATCAAATCTTTTAATTTCTATGTTAAAAACTAAAGGTTATGAGGCATATTTTGTATTAGTTCCTAAACATATATTTGTCATAGTAAATCTAAAAGACAAAATAGTAAATAAAAAAGCTTTATATGTAAATGGAAAAAGATTTTATATTTTAGAAAGTACTGCAACTGCTTCAAAGATAGGTTTTCCTTTGAAGTATAAGTTTGATGAAATAGAAGCAATAATAGATCCTTTTAAAAATAAAAAATTAGTAATAGAAGATTTAGAATATAAGTAAGGAATATCATGAGTTTAATAAGTTTAGAGTTCAGTGAGATTATAGATGGAAAAGTAAAAAAAAGACAAATAGAATTTTCATCTTCACTTATTAAAGAGTCATATTCTTTAAGCTCACTATTTATAACAAAAGTAGATGGACAGTCTATGCAACCAGTTATTTTAGATGAAGCTTTAGTTGTTGCTGATTTATCTCAAAATGAGTATATAGAAGATGGGATATTTTTAGTTTATTATGAAGATAGAATGTGGATAAAAAAAGCTAAGGATATAAGTGATGGTAAATATTTTGTATCTATAAATCCAGACTATTCACATTTGGTATATAAAAAAGAAGAAGTAAGAGTGATAGCAAAAGTTTTGCTTACTTTTACGAATTTGTAGGAGTAAATTATAAAAAATAAAAAAATTAGAAATTTAATCTCACTATTTACAATAAGCTTTTTTGTATTTATATTATGGGTGATATATTTAGCTAATACAGGTAGTCAAAGTATTTTTTTCGACTTAATTAAATCTATCCCATACGGGGATAAAATTGGTCATATACTTTTATATGGAGTATTATCTTTTGCTCTTTCTTTAGTATTCAATTTTAGAAGTTTTTTTATAAAGAATATTAAATTTTATTATGGGATAGTAATAGTTGCTACTTTTGCTTTCATAGAAGAAATTACTCAAGCTTTTTATCCTAAAAGAACATTAGATATCTATGATATTTTAGCTGATATAATTGGTTTTGTATTAGCTTCTATAATTTTAAATCTCATAGAGAAGAGAATATATAAAAAGGTAAATGATATTAATGAATAACATATCAATATTTGGCACAAGCTCTGATGCTGGAAAATCAACTATAACATTTGTAATAGCAAGAATACTACAAGACTTAGGATATAAGGTAGCTCCTTTTAAAGCACAAAATGTATCTAATAACTCACATGTATGTGATGATGGTAGTGAAATAGCAATAGCCCAGTACTTTCAATCTGAAGTATTAGGAGTTGAAACTTCATACCATTTAAATCCAGTACTTTTAAAATCAGGAAGAGGTTCTTCAGCTTCTTTAATTGTTGAAGGTCAAGTAGTAGCTAATAAACATGTTTTAGAATACTATAGGGATTTAGATCTATTAAAACCTGCTGTTAAGAGATGTTATGAATACTTAGATGATAAGTATGACATAGTAGTAAACGAAGGTGCAGGAAGTCCAGTAGAGTTAAACCTAATGGATAAAGACTTATCTAATATCTTTATTGCAAATGAATATAATACAAAGATTATACTAGTAGCAGATATAGAGAAGGGTGGAGTATTTGCTTCTATATATGGAGTTTATCACTTATTGCCAGAGAAACTGCGAAATAACGTAGTAGGTGTAATAGTGAATAAGTTCAGAGGTGACCTATCTCTTTTTGATGAAGGTATTAGAATCATTGAAGAAGAGTTTAAAATTCCAGTATTAGGAGTATTACCATATATTCCGTTTAACTTAGGATTTGAAGATTCAGCATCTTTGAAAAACTTCGTACAAAAGCCCGTGAAGAAAAAACTAGATGTTGCTGTTATCTCATATCCTTTTATGAGTAATTATAACGATATAGAGCCTCTAATTGCTGATGATGAGGTATTTGTAGAGTTTGTGGATTATAATCTTTCACTTGATAAGTTTGATTTAGTAATTCTTCCTGGTTCAAAACTAGTAATCAAAGATTTAAAATGGTTAAAAGATATGGGACTGTTTGACCAAATCAAAAACTACAAAGGGCATATTTGTACTATATGTGGTGGATATGAGATGATGTTTGAAACCCTAAATGATAAGTATGCTTTAGAAAATAGCGAGCCTTTAGTGGAAGAGGGCTTTGGATTAATTCCAGAGGATATAGTATTTGAGAAACAAAAGGTTTTAAAGAAACAATCTTATGATTTGTTTGATTGTAAAATAGAAGGTTTTGAGATACATCATGGGGTTTGTGATAATTATCCATTATCTTATGAGTCTGATAAATTCAAAGGAACATTTGTACATGGTATCTTTGATAATGATAAGTTCAGGTCAGAGTATTTTAAATCAATCAATGAGAATTATATAGGTTATAGCTTCGAGCAGTATAAGAAGAATACAGTAGATACATTTATAGATGAAATGAGAAGTAGACTAGATGTGCAGAGGATAGAGCAGAGTGTTTTATAGTATTGCTTTAATAGCTTATGTTCTAGATTTAATTTTTGGAGAGTTTGAAAAACTAAAGTTTATCAAACATCCAATTATTCTAATAGGAAATTATATTTCTTGGTTTCAAAAGAAGTTTTATAAAGACTCAATATTAAGAGGTGCTTTTTTAACTATCTCCACAGTATTAGTAGTATTTATAATCTCATATGTTTTATCACTAATTGATAATGTATTTGTTCAAGGTTTCTTAGCTTCTTTTACATTAGCTTCAAAGATGTTATATGACAGTGTAAAAGATATAGTAAGTAGTGATGACTTAGATGTGAAAAAACAAAAGATTTCATATTTAGTAAGCCGAGATACAAGTGAGATGTCTAATAGTGATGTAAACAAAGCAGCAGTAGAGACATATGGTGAGAACTTAAGTGATGGAGTAATAGCTCCCTTGTTTTATCTTATATGTTTTGGAATAGTGGGTGCTTATGTATATAAAGCTATTAATACTTTGGATTCTATGGTAGGTTATAGAAATGAAAAATATGAGAACTTTGGTAAAGTATCTGCTATATTAGATGATATAGTAAACTATATACCAGCTAGGATTACAGCTGTGTTAATATCTCTATTTTTCTTCTCAAAAAAAGCTCTTTTAGAGTTTGGGAAGTTTGGGAAAAAACATGATAGTTTAAATGCTGGTTTACCCATCTCAGCTATTGCTTTAGGTTTAGGTGTTAAACTTGGCGGTCCTACTTCTTATTTTGGGAAACTAAAAGAAAAGCCATTTTTTGGTAGAGGTAGAGAAATAATAGAAAATTATGATGTGCTAAATGCATTATCAATAAAAAGAAAACTAGATATATTTATAATAATTGTATTAATTTTAGGAGTACTATGATGACTTATGAAGAGTGGTTTATACAGCAAGGTAACCTTCATGCAAATGTAATGAAGAAACTAACTGATAAATCAATTGATGAGGTTATAGAGTATTTTAGATTTGACAACATGGTTAAGAATGAACCCGATTTTTGTCCTTTATACAAAGACAATAAAAAGTGCCATGATTACGAAGATTTAAACTGCTACTTATGTGCCTGTCCAAACTTTAGATTTAAGATGGAAGGTTTTGAAGAAGTTGAAGGTAGAACACTATTTTCAAAGTGTAATATCAATTCAAAAGATTGAGCTCAGTATAAAGGGGATGATTATATTCACCAAAACTGTTCTGGCTGTATTGTGCCTCATAGGGCCAAGTATATTAAAAACAAATTCTCACGGGATTGGTTTGAAGTTATGAAAGATGTTAGAAGTTAATCTTCTATCATCTTTATAACAAAGTGGTTTTTGCCATTTTCATAA
>Ga0193959_1001006_pt1 | contig 11421 bp, 14 predicted proteins | sample FB_2_MG_FD_140333 | JGI IMG/M metagenome (GOLD analysis project Ga0193959, IMG submission 140333) | Microbial mat bacterial communities from the Broadkill River, Lewes, Delaware, United States - FB_2_MG | ecosystem: Environmental > Aquatic > Freshwater > River > Microbial mats | place: USA...
CAGAATACGGCAAAGTCCCGGGTTACGGTCAGCAAAAGCGAGTACCAGCGTCAGCAGGTGTTCACAGCGATAAATCGCCTGGGGCTCATCATGCAGGATACGATTAACACGACTGAAAACGGCATCCTCAATAAACTCGATCAGACCCTCAAACATCTTAGCCTTGCTGGCAAAGTGGCGATATAACGCAGCTTCAGATAAGCCGACCTCTTTCGCCAGATTTGAGGTAGTAATTCTGGCACCGGGATTATTCTCCAGCATCTGAACAAGTGCCTGAAGAATCTGCTCCCGGCGGGACGATTTTGTGTGCTTCTGATTACTTTCCTGCGTCATGGTCTTTCCAGTTTTCCCAGCTTTTTTATCAGTGCCCATTACCAGCATCAATCCTGATTGGTGATAAGGGTTCCCACCCCGGCATCCGTGAAGATCTCAAGCAGAGTTGCATGAGGCACCCGGCCATCAATAATATGAGAGCTTACCACGCCATTTTTGACTGCGCTTAACGCACAACCAATTTTTGGCAACATACCGCCATAAATGGTGCCATCGGCAATCAGCTCATCAACCTGAGCGGTACTCAGTCCGGTCAGAATATCACCGTCTTTATCCAGCAGACCGGCGATATTGGTCAGCAGCATCAGTTTCTCCGCACCTAACGCCTCGGCCACCTTACCGGCAACAAGATCAGCATTGATGTTATAGGAACGGCCTTCTTCATCCACACCGATCGGAGCAATAACCGGAATAAAGTCACGCTGTACCAGCATATCAACGACATCGGTTTGCACCGCAGCGACTTCACCCACGTGACCGATATCGATAATTTCAGGAGCGGTCATTTCCGGTGTCTTGTGAGTTACTTTCAGCTTTTTAGCTTCAATAAGGCCGCCATCTTTACCGGTCAGGCCTACCGCTTTACCACCTGCCTGATTGATCAGACTAACGATCTCTTTATTCACCAGACCGCCCAGCACCATCTCCACCACATCCATGGTTTCTTCATCGGTGACACGCATACCATTAACAAAGCGGGATTCGATCTTCAGTTTTTCCAGCAGCTCGCCAATCTGAGGGCCACCACCATGAACCACCACCGGATTGATACCCACCTCTTTCATCAGCACCATGTCACGGGCAAAAGAAGCTTTCAGCGCTTCATCGGTCATAGCATTGCCACCGTATTTGATCACGATGGTCTTGCCGGAAAAACGCTGAATATAAGGTAGGGCTTCGCTAAGGACCTTAACAACTTCGATAGCGTGTTCAGTATTGGCCATATCGCTCATGGGAGTACCTGTAAAACCTCTTGGTTATGCTCTTGAATGCCCACCCGGTCGACAAGGGTAACAGGACGGGTATTTTTCTTATTTGTCTGTTTCAGCACCTGCCGCTCATCACGAACCACAGGCGTTATGATAAGTGATCTACTGGCGGCCAGAGTGACCGAAACCGCCGGCACCACGCTCAGAGGCATCAAAGTCATCAACGATATTCAGTTCAGCCTGAACCACAGGCACCAGCACATACTGAGCCAGTCGCTCGCCGGGCTCTAAGGTGAATGCCGTCTGACCACGGTTCCAGCAGGAGATCATCAGCTCACCCTGATAGTCGGAGTCGATCAGGCCCACCAGGTTACCCAGTACAATGCCGTGTTTATGGCCCAGACCGGAGCGCGGCAGAATCACACCCGCCAGACCCGGATCACCAATATGGATCGCAAGGCCGGTACCGATCAGCTGAGTTTCGCCGGGCTGCAGGGTCACAGGCTCATCGATGCACGCGCGAAGATCCATACCCGCAGAGCCTTCCGTTGCATAGTGTGGCAGCGGAAGCTCATTGCCAATTTTAGGATTAAGAATTTTAACGTCGAGTGTACTCATCGGATAACCGTGCTCTTTCGGAATTCGGGGAATATAACGAGATCTGCCGATTCTTTTTGGTGCATTTGACCTATGCCGACAGCAGCCAGCATTATAACAATTTCGGCGCGAACTGCTTGTTAAACTTGTGCATCATCCTTGGATTGCAGATTAAAACGGCTGGCGATACAGCGCATCAGATCCTGCGCCAGATCCTGCTTAGCGGCCTGATCAGGACGAAGTGACTGTAGGGTGCCCTCTTCCTGCCAAAGCAGCGTGACCGCGTTCTGATCGCTGTTAAAGCCTATATCGGTACGGGAGACATCATTGGCGATAATCATATCCAGATTTTTCCGAACCAACTTATCGGCCGCGTATGCGTCCACATCCTGAGTCTCCGCTGCAAAACCCACGGTGAAAGGACGCGCTTCATGCTTGGCAACCGTGGCCACAATGTCAGGGTTCTGTACCAGATGCAGCACCAGATCATTCTGACCGGGCTGCTTCTTCATCTTCTGGTCCGCCGCATTTAACGGGCGATAGTCCGCTACCGCTGCCGCCGCAATAAAGATATCGGTTTGTTCAATCACTAAGAGGCTGGCCTCCAGCATCTGCTGAGCACTCAGCACCGCGATCAGGTTCACACCTGCCGGCGCCTGAATCTGAACAGGGCCCGCAATCAGGTTAACCTGCGCGCCGGCTTTCAGCGCTGCCTCGGCCAGAGCAAAACCCATTTTTCCGGAACTGTGGTTACTGATATAGCGCACCGGATCGACCGCTTCACGGGTCGGCCCCGCAGTGATGGTAACGGTTTTGCCCGACAGCGAACCCTGCGGTGCCATCAGTGCTTTGGGTACCGACTGCAGTTCACCGGCTGCTGCGATAATCAGATCAGCAAGTTGCTCCGGTTCCAGCATGCGGCCAAAACCTACATCGCCACAGGCCTGCTCGCCCTGTCCCGGACCCATCAGCTGATAGCCGTATGCTTCCAGCTGACGTGCGTTCTGCTGTGTTGCCGGATGATGCCACATCGCCTGGTTCATCGCCGGAGCCAGCAGCACTTTAGCGTCGGTGGCCAGACAAAGCGTGGTCAGCAGATCATTGGCCATGCCCGCCGCCAGTCGCGCCATGACATCCGCACTGGCCGGTGCCACTACGATCAGGTCCGCCCACTTTGCCAGCTCAATATGCCCCATACCTGCTTCGGCTTCAGGGTCCAGCAGATGCGTGTGCACGGGGTTGCCGGATAGCGCCTGAAAAGTCAGGGGGGTAATAAAAGCCTGGGCGCCTTCGGTCATCACCACGCGGACGTCTGCACCGGCCTTTATTAACAGGCGAGTCAGCTCAGCGGATTTGTAGGCAGCGATACCGCCACTAATACCCAACAGGATACGAACCTTTGCCAACATGATAGACACACCCTCGGTAGATAAATCCGGTCAATGCTCTGAACAGGAAGCCCTGTGACCGGCAGAATTATAGAAGCCAACAGTCCTGAGCGGCACAAGATAGCATGAGCACCCTTATAGCGTCAGCTTTGGTCTTTGCGTAGCAAACACAGACAAACTCACGTCTGAAATTTTATCTTCCATCCGATAATTGCGACTTGCGAAAACCTGATACTGGGTCAAAGATGCAGTTATAAGAGGGGTAAGTCATCAGGGAGGTGACCATGAGCCTGAAGGATTGGCCGGAACAGGATCGGCCCAGAGAAAAACTACTGCGCCTCGGTGCACAAACACTTAGCGACGCTGAATTACTGGCGATCTTTCTCCGAACCGGAATTCCCGGTAAAAATGCCGATGAGCTTGCTCGTGAATTATTATCGGGATTTGATGGCCTGAGAGCCTTGCTGGAAGCAGACCTTAAAACCTTCTGCAGTCACAACGGACTTGGCCCCGCAAAATTTGTGCAGCTGCAGGCGGTGCTGGAGATGGGCAAACGTCATCTGATGGCCCGGCTTGAAAGCGGAGAAGCCTTAACCAGTCCGGAGCTGGCAGAACACTACCTCATCACTCAGCTACGTCATGAACCCCACGAGGTTTTCGCCTGTCTCTTTATGGACAACCAGCATCAGGTGTTGGCTTTTGAGCCTCTTTTTCGCGGTACGATCGACAGCGCCAGCGTCTATCCCAGAGAAGTAGTTAAGCGCGCTTTAGCCCATAATGCGGCTGCAGTCATCTTTGCTCACAACCACCCATCCGGCATTGCCGAACCGAGTCAATCTGACGAGCGCATCACCCATAAACTGACTCAGGCACTCAATCTGATCGAAGTTCGGGTACTGGATCACTTTATTATTGGCAATGGAGACACGGTTTCTCTTGCTCAACGCGGCCTGATGTAGATAATGTGCCCCTTCTGGCTGACTTTTTGCCTTTTTGGATCTGACTTTTGGTCAGTTCCGTTAAAAAGGGCAAGAAAACGGCCGCAAAACCACATAAAACTTGTCAGCTAGTGGGCATTCTGATATAACAGTGCGCCTTTAAATTGATGGGTTGAAGCAGGGCGCCGTTTGTTCCGGCTGATTCGCTGATTCCCCCCAGGTTTCTTGAATAGTTAAGACGCCTAGCTAGCGGCTGGAGGCTAGAAAATGTCCAAAGTTTGCCAGGTTACCGGGAAGCGTCCTGTAACCGGAAATAACGTATCACACGCACAAAACAAAACGCGTCGTCGTTTTACTCCTAACCTTCACACGCACCGTTTCTGGGTTGAAGCCGAGAAACGTTTTGTGAAACTGCGCGTATCTGCTAAAGGCATGCGCATCATCGATAAGCAAGGTATCGAAAAGGTACTGGCTGACATTCGTGCACGCGGCGTTAAGCTGTAAGCACTGAATAAAGGAGATTAATCATGCGTGATAAAATCAGAATGGTATCGTCTGCTGGTACTGGTCACTTCTATACCACAGACAAAAACAAGCGTACTACGCCAGACAAACTGGAAATGAAGAAATTCGATCCGGTTGTTCGTAAGCACGTTATGTATAAAGAAGCTAAAATCAAATAAGATTTTTCTTCTGAAAAAACCCGGCTTGTCCGGGTTTTTTTATGCCTGCATAATACCCCACGCTTTAACTGGGTTATTATCCCCTACTCATATCGATTCGATGCCAGCTTAACCCCCGAGTTCAAACCGGGTACTCTGATCTCTGAGAGAACTTTGTCATGCCTGAATTACCGGAAGTCGAAACCACACGAAAAGGTGTCAGCCCCTACTGCCTGAATCAGACCGTCAAACAGCTGATCGTTCGACAACCATCGTTACGCTGGCCAATACCTGATGATCTGGACAAAAAAATCTGCGGTAAGTGCATTCTAAAGGTTGAGCGCCGGGGAAAGTATCTTCTGTTTGGTTTTGAACACGGTACTCTGATGGTACATCTCGGCATGTCAGGTAGCCTGAGAGTATTGCTGGCTGACACCGACCAACAGAAAACAAACAAACACGATCATGTCGACATTATCGTGGATAGCGGTGATATTCTGCGCTATCACGACCCAAGACGCTTCGGGGCGATTCTCTGGACAGAAGAGCCGATCGAAAGCCATAAACTGATTGCGCACCTGGGACCTGAGCCTCTGTCTGATGACTTTACAGCAGACTATCTGGCTAAGCGCTGCACCAGGCGCAAGACCGCCATCAAAAGCCTGATCATGGACAGCAAGGTAGTGGTGGGCGTAGGTAACATCTATGCCAATGAAGCCCTGTTTCTGTCCGGTATTCATCCTCAGCAGGCTGCTGGCAGTATTAAACCCGCAAAACTGAAAAAACTGACCGACAACATAAAATTTGTACTGCAGCGCTCTATTGAGCAGGGCGGCACAACACTGAGAGATTTTGTCGGTGGTGATGGCAAACCGGGCTATTTTGCTCAACAGCTGAACGTCTATGGGCGGTCAGGGTCAGAATGCCTGCATTGCAAAACCGAACTAAAAGAGATTCGCCAGAATAATCGCAGTAGCGTTTTCTGTCCGACGTGTCAGCCACTTAAGGACTGAAACAGTCTCTGACCAACAGCGACCCAAACGATTACTCCCACAAACCTGTTATCTACTATCTCTGAAAGGAACTACCATGTACGCCGCCTTTAAACATATTCACCTCCTGACAGTAGCGCTTAGTCTTGGCCTGTTCACTCTGCGCGGCATCTGGATGCTGCTGGACTCTGACAAACTACAAAAGCGCTGGGTAAAAATTGTTCCCCATATTATCGACACTCTGCTGCTGGCCAGTGCTATCGGCCTGATGTTTCAGATTAATCAGTATCCGTTTTCAGAAGGTTGGCTAACGGCAAAACTACTGGGTCTGATCGCTTATATCCTGCTGGGAACTATCGCTCTGAAGCGCGGAAAAACCAAAGGCATTCGAGTCATTGCTTTGGTCGCAGCATTTGGCGTAATCGCTTATATTGTCGGTGTGGCCATTCGCCATAATGCTTTATCCTGGCTGGCCTGATAAAACGGGCGACCGGATGCTCAACCAGATAAGGAACACCGCCCATGCGTATTGCCGTTTTCAGTGCCCAACCCTATGACAAACAGTTCCTGGAACAGGAAAACGGCAAGCATGGCTACGAGCTGAGCTACTTCGACCAGCTGCTCGATGAAACCAATGCCGGACTCTGCCAAGGCTTTGATGCGGTCTGTGTTTTTGTTAACGATGACCTGAGTGCGCCGGTCGTGAAAAAGCTTAAAGCCCAAGGCGTGCGCTTTATCGCCCTGCGCTGCGCTGGTTTTAACAACGTTGATTTACTGGCAGCCAAATCACTGGGACTGCCAGTGGTTCGGGTTCCCGCCTACTCTCCCGAAGCCGTTGCCGAACATACACTGGCACTGATACTCACCCTGAACCGCAAAACCCACCGCGCCTACAACCGGGTCAGAGAGAGCAACTTCACCCTGAACGGTCTGCTGGGCTTTAATCTTCATGGAAAAACCGTAGGGCTGATCGGCACCGGCCAGATCGGTCTGGCAACCGCTAAAATTCTGAAAGGGTTCGGCTGTGAGCTGATCGCCTATGACCCCTACCCGAATCAGGATTATCTCGCACTGGGCGGCCACTATGTTGAACTGGATGAGCTTTACAGCCGCTCCGATATCATCAGCCTGCATTGCCCACTGAGTGAAGAAAGCCACCACCTGATTAACGAGCAATCGATAAGCCAGATGAAAGAAGGCGTCATGCTGATCAACACCAGCCGGGGAGGTTTAGTGGACACTCAAGCTCTGATTGCCGGGCTGAAAAGCCGTAAAGTTCGGGCACTTGGGCTGGACGTTTATGAACAGGAGAGTCAGCTCTTCTTTCATGACCATTCCGGTGAAATTATCGATGATGATCAGTTTGAACGCCTGCAAAGCTTCCCTAACGTGCTGATTACCGGTCATCAGGGTTTCTTTACAGAAGAGGCACTCACCCAGATCGCTGCCGTCACCCTGGGTAATCTGGACTGCCTGAACAGCGGCCAGCCCTGTGAAAATGAGCTAACCCATACGATCAGCTAACCCTTCAGCTAAAAAGCGGGGCCAGGCTGGAAGGCAATAACTGCAGTACAATCGGTAGCGTCAACATCGCCAGCAAGGTCTGAGCCGTTGTAATGGCCGCCATCAGGGGAGCATGCCCACCCAGCTGGCGGGCAAGAATGTAAGATGACGTTGCCGTTGGCATCGCTGCAAACAGAAGCAGTACCGAAATTTCCAGTTCACTCAAGCCAACAACATAGCCGATCAGGGTCGCCACTACCGGCATAATAAAGAGCTTAATCAGACTGGAGGAGATCAACGGCCAGGACGCTTCTTTCACCGCATTCAGATTCAACGCAAAGCCCACTGCCAGAAGCCCAAGCGGCAGCGCGGCATTACTGACAATATGAAACGCTGCGGCACTCCAGCCGGGCAAGCCTATCCCCGTCACGTTAAGCGCCATACCCAGCACACAGCCTACAATCAGCGGATTTTTCGCAATCGCCTTAATAGTTCCGCCAATACCGCTACCGCTCTGCCCTACATAAACCGCGAAAATGCAGACACAAAAAACATTAATCAGCGGAATCATGATCGCCATCGTAACCGCAGCAATCGTAATACCTGCCTCACCATACAGGGCTTCGGCTGCCGCCAGCACCACATAGGTATTAAAGCGCAGCCCCCCCTGATACACCGATGTAAACACCGGGCCAGACCGGGTCAGCAAAGGCTTAAGGATGACAACCAGCGCAGTCATCGCAATCAGCAGACCCACAATCGCCATCGCAACTTTATCGACGGCTACCTCATCGATACTCGCGTTGGCCATCTTGCTGACCAGCATGACCGGAAAGAGAAAGAAGTAGGTGAAGCGTTCCACCAAAGGCCAGAAATCTCCACCGGGAAATCGAAAAATATGCAGCAGCGTACCGGCCATAATCACCATGAAAACCGGAACTAATGCATCAAGAATCAACATATCAACCTCTTCAAAAACATCTGCCAAAAGCGGCATTTCTGACCCGAGCGCAGTCTACCTAAGCCCTGCAACAAGACCAAGCGATGTACTTACAAACTCAAGTCAGTCATCACCAAACATATAACCAAAGCTTTTTTGATCCTGCTCAATATTCAGACACATTCACTTTAGTGCGACAAATATGCGGCAATTGGTCACACGGTTTTTACCACGGATTTCGTTAGACTTGGCCGTCTGTAGCAGGCTGTTCCAGCAATCGTCTGAGAAAAACCGCTTTCCGAAAGAGCAACATGTTCCCCACAGGTGTCGGCGTTATCTATGTCAACCAAACAGCTTAAATTACTCTGGACACTGACTATCGCCGCTCTGCTGGTGATGCTGGTCTATCTGGCAAACCATCTGAACGCGCTTATGGATATCGATGAGAGCCAGATGCCCGGCTGTGTTATGGAACAGGGCAGTTGCACCGTCACGCTGAGTAGTGGTGACTCGGTACGTCTTTCAGTATCACCCTGGCCGGTATTAGCTCTCAAACCTGTTGAATTCCGGATTATGGCTGACAATCTGAGCCTCTCTTCTGCTCAGCTCGCACTAACGGGCCGCACCATGTACATGGGTATTCATCAATACACCCTGCGCCCTCTCGCCGGGGGTAATACTCTGGCTGTTAATGGCACGATCAGCGTCTGTACCGAGAAAGTCATGCCCTGGCGTGGACGGGTTGAACTGGAAACATCAGCAGGCCCCAAACAGGTTTGGTTCGATTTTAATGTCCTTCAGATGTAGCTTGAGCAACTTTTCGGAGCTAAAGAACATCAAAAGACAAACAAAACCTCCGAAAAGCGTCAGGAATCCTTTATGGTAAACGGCTACTGATCTGGATTAGCCCTAACGACGGAACAGACTTATGCTCGACAGTTTTAAAAAACACTTCTTCAAAGCTTTTCTGATGCTGCTACCGGTTGTTGCACTGGTCGCCGGTATGGAGATCTATCAGAAATCTCAGATGAAAAATGCGGCCAAAATGATGCAGATTGGTGGGGACTTTACGCTGCAATCTGCAGATGGCCCTTTCACCTTAAGCGCCCGCCCTGGAAAACTGAACGTTATCTACTTCGGTTACACACAATGCCCTGATGTCTGCCCGACATCTCTTTCGGTGATGGCCCACGCCTTTAAACAGATACCTGAAAATCAAAGAACTAAGCTACAGGGGATTCTGATCAGCGTCGACCCGGAGCGGGACACCCTGCAGCACCTGAAGAATTACACCCAATTCTTCCATCCGCAGATTATCGGCCTGACCGATACTCCGGAGAAAATTCTGGCCCTGTCGCGCAAGTATGGTGCCTTTTATCAGAAAGCACAGATCGACAACAGCGCCATGGGCTACACCATTGATCACACGTCGATGTTTTACCTGACGAATGATAAAGGCGAAGTACTCGAAACCGTCAACCACTCAGCCTCACCCGATGCATTGCTGGAAGCACTTAAGCGCCAGCTTGATTAACAACTGACTGAACAAAACTGTGAGAACGATAAGGAATCACTATGAAAAAATGGCTTACTGCACTCATCTTTGCACTCATCACCCCCATGGCTCTTGCCGCCAATACCGTTGATGTGGTTAACCCTTATGCCCGAGCGGTGCCTCCCGGCCAGACCAACTCCGCAATCTTTATGATGCTAAAAAATAAATCAGCCAAAGAAGTCAGTCTTATCCGGGCCCAAAGCGGCGTTGCCGAGACAGTTGAGCTGCACACCCACACCATGGATCAGGGTGTCATGAAGATGCGTCAGGTGTCAGAGATCCGCATTCCGGGCAACGGTATGACACACCTCAAACCAGGCGGCTACCACATCATGCTGATCGGACTGAAACAAAACCTGTTTGAAGGACAGAAAGTTTCGGTAAAACTTTACTTCAGCAACGGCAGCATGGCTGTGGTTGAAATGCCAATCAAAAAGGTCATGGCAGGCATGAAGCAACACGCTGCTCACTAAGCCTTTCTGAATGCACAAAAAAACGGCTCAGAGTTCGCTCTGAGCCGTTTTTTTATATCACAAGCCGACAAAGTGTCCGTTATACCGCATCGGTACCACTCTCACCGGTGCGGATACGGATCACCTGCTCCAGCGGAGAAACAAAAATTTTACCATCTCCGATCTTACCGGTGTTGGCCACTTTAGTGATCGCTTCAATGACCTGATCAACGACATCATCACCCACCGCAATCTCAATTTTTACCTTAGGCAGAAAATCCACCACATACTCTGCACCACGGTACAGCTCTGTATGACCTTTCTGACGACCAAAGCCTTTAACTTCCGTTACGGTAATACCCTGAACACCAATCTCAGAAAGAGATTCACGCACATCGTCCAGCTTGAACGGTTTAATAATCGCAGTAACCAGTTTCATTGTTGTACTCCTGTGAAAACGGCCCCAGCCCGATGAGCTGGTGAAAATGAGTGAACAGGTCTGGTGTGCTTACCCTGTTTAAACTGCCAATAGCATACTGCTATTGTTGACAATAAAAAAGGGTACCCGAAGGTACCCTTAAGCTTTTTGAGGTCAAACCTCTTAGTGTTTTTCTTAATCTTTTTTCGTTTTTTAGGTCGAGCTCTTATTTTTGTTGGCTTAACACAGTGATTAAACCCTGAGCATTCGCTCAGCTTTTAATAATTAACCTTTAGTGAATTCCGGATAAGCTTCCAGACCACACTCAGCGATATCCACACCGTCGTACTCTTCTTCTTCAGAAACCCGGATGCCGATAACCACTTTCAGGATGCTCCACACGATCAGGCTTGCTACGAATACCCAGCCGAAGATAGAGATAATACCCAGCAGCTGTGCAGAGAAGGTTGCCTCACCGTTGCTCAGAGGCACAGCCAGCAGACCCCAGATAACCACAACACCGTGTACAGAGATCGCACCTACAGGATCATCGATGCGCAGCTTGTCCAGAGCGATGATAGAGAAAACAACCAGTACGCCACCTACAGCACCGATCAGGGTAGAAGCGAAAGCCGTTGGCGACAGAGGATCAGCAGTGATCGCAACCAGACCAGCCAGTGCACCGTTCAGTACCATGGTCAGATCCGCTTTACG
>Ga0193959_1001008_pt1 | contig 11408 bp, 9 predicted proteins | sample FB_2_MG_FD_140333 | JGI IMG/M metagenome (GOLD analysis project Ga0193959, IMG submission 140333) | Microbial mat bacterial communities from the Broadkill River, Lewes, Delaware, United States - FB_2_MG | ecosystem: Environmental > Aquatic > Freshwater > River > Microbial mats | place: USA...
ACCAACTGATTCTATTAAAATTTTAATAGTTGGTCCCCATATAGCAGAAGCAAAACCAAACCCCATAATAGCTAAACCAGTAGCCATTCCTCTTTTATCCGGAAACCACTTAACCAATGTAGACACAGGAGATATATACCCTATTCCTAATCCGCATCCACCTAAAACTCCATAAAAGAAGTATAAAAGCATTTTTGATTCCATCATTATCGCTAACCCAGAACCTGCAGTTCCTAATCCAAAAAGTGAAGCTGCAATAATAGCAGATACGCGAGGACCATTTCTTTCAACAAATTTTCCCATAAGTGCAGCTGATAATCCTAAAAAGAATATTGCAACACTAAAAGATATCGTTACATCTGTTAAAGTCCAGTTCATTTGCTCTTGAATAGGTTTTACATAGACACTCCATGCGTACACTGAACCTATACAAATATGAACACCAACAGCACTTAGTGCCATTAACCATCTGTTTTTTTCTATCATTTAGCTCTCCCTATTATTTATGAATTGAATTGTAATCAATTTGTGTTAATAGTACATTAAAACAGTCAATAATTTTTTACTAAAAATAAAATAAATAACTGAATTAATCAATAATTTTATAGTTAAATATATTAATACAATTTTAGATAAAATACAGAAAATATATATATTGAGGGATTGTTAATGGTAGAAAGATACGCTAGAAAAGAGATGAGTGATAATTGGACACAACATGCTAGATATGCAGCATGGCTTGAGGTTGAAAAAGCTGCTGTAAAAGCTTGGAATAAACTGGGACTTATTCCTGATGAAGATTGTAAAAAAATTGTGCAAAATGCAACTTTTTCAGTTGAAAGAATTGAAGAGATTGAAGCTGTTACTAAACATGATTTAATTGCATTCAACACAAGTGTATCAGAATCTTTAGGTAAAGAATCAAGATGGTTTCACTACGGTATGACATCTTCTGATGCTGTTGATACTGGTGTTGCTATCCAAATGAGAGATTCTCTTAAAATAGTTATCAAAGATGTTAAAATGCTTATGAAATCTATTAAAAGAAGAGCAAAAGAGCATAAATATACTTTGATGGTAGGGAGATCCCATGGTATCCATGGAGAGCCTATCACATTTGGTCTTACTTTAGCTGTTTGGTATGATGAAATGAAAAGACACTTAGATAATTTAAAAGAGACACTTAAAGTTATCTCTGTTGGTCAAATCTCTGGTGCTATGGGTAATTTTGCACATGCTCCTTTAGAACTAGAAGAATATGCAATGAAAGAGCTTGGACTTAAACCTGAGCCTTGTTCAAATCAAGTAGTACATAGAGATAGATATGCAAGACTTGCTACTGCTTTAGCTTGTATGGCATCAACTATTGAAAAATTTGCTGTTCAAGTACGACATTTGCAAAGAACAGAAGTTTACGAATGTGAAGAATTTTTTGCGAAAGGTCAAAAAGGATCTTCTGCAATGCCTCATAAAAGAAATCCTATCTTAACAGAAAATATTACTGGATTAGCAAGAAGTATTAGAGCTCATGCCGCACCTGCAATGGAAAATGTAGCATTATGGCACGAAAGAGATATCTCTCACTCGTCAAGTGAAAGATTCTGGTTACCAGATGCATTTATTACAACTGATTTTATGTTACATAGAATGAATAGTGTTATTGCAAATTTAACTGTAATGCCTGAAAATATGATGAAGAATTTAAACTTAACAGGTGGATTGGTATTCTCTCAAAGAGTATTACTTGAACTTCCACTTAAAGGTGTATCAAGAGAAGATGCATATAGAATTGTTCAAAGAAATGCGATGAAAGTTTGGGAAGAGATTCAACAAGGTAAAGCAACAACAAATAAAAAAGGTGAATCTTTATATTTAGGGCATCTATTAGCTGATGAAGAATTAAGAAAATCGCTATCAGAAAAACAAATTAGAGAATGTTTTAACTATGAGTACTACACTAAAAATGTAAGTGCAATTTTTAAAAGAGTTTTTAAAAAATAAACATAGGTGAAAACATTTTTAGATATAACAGAAAAAACTTTTAGTTTTAGCAGTTGTAACGACTGCCCCTCAAAATGTTGTGATGGACGAGAGGGGACCGTTTACGCTCAACTGATTTTAGAAGATTTCGAGGTTGTTTCTAAACATTTTCCTATATTATTTACATTTGGTGACTTGGGATATTTAAAAGCTGTTGTTCTCTTTTCAGATGGGAAAAATTTTTGTCCATATGTGAAAAATCATCAGTGTAGTATCTATAACGAGCGTCCCTCTATTTGTAGAGTCTATCCCCTTAGTCCAAATGTAGATGACAAAATATATATCGATGATAGTTGTCCTGCTGTTAACTCCTCTACTGGACAAATGATTGTTAATAATGGAGAAGTAACAAAAGAATTTTTCTCCCCCACCCTTCAAAGTTATCAAGAAAAATATATCACAACACATCTAGAGTTAGAAAAAATAAATGATATTAATAATTTTAAAAGTGTTAAAATTATTAATAATATAAGCTTTTATAAATATACTGGTAGTATAAAAAATAAGTATACAAATTATCATTTTTCATCATTAATAAATAATATTATTATATAAAACTCGATATAATCTTGACTAATTTGGTTAAGTTAAGGAAAGTTTATGAAAAGAAAAACAATCTCTACAAAATTTGTAAATGTGTCAATTTTGGTATCTTTAGTGACGATACTATTAGGGTATTCTATTTTAAATATGTATAAGTCAACTATAGATAAAGAGGTTTATGATAATACTCAAAAAGTTTTAATTTCTGATTATCATGAATATATGAATGCAAAATTTGATATAGGTATTACTAACGCATTTTCAATTGCAAATGATGGTTATATTAAGTATTCATTAAATCAAAATAATAGAAATATTGCTATAGATAGTCTAAAAAGTATCAATCAAACTCTGAAAAACGGTACAGCTTTTAAAAATGTAAAAGTTCATATTCATACAACTGATAATAAATCTTACTTACGAAATTGGAAAGTTGATAAATTTGGGGATGATTTAAGTTCATTTAGAAGTAGTGTTGTAACAGTAAACAGAACTCAAAAAGGTGTAAATGGATTTGAAGTTGGTAAAGCAGGATTGAGTTTACGATCGGTTGTTCCAATTATTGATGAAGGTAAACACTTAGGTTCATTAGAATTTATGCAAGGTTTAAATTCTGTTGCAAAACTATTTGATAAAACTGGCGATGGTTTTTTGCTATTAATGGATATAAAAAATAAGATTGTCGATCCAAATCCTAGTGCAATTTTTCAAAATGATTATATTATCTCTCAAAAATTTAAAGGTGATGCTTTTTTTAATGACTTAAAAACTATTTCAATAAGTGAACTTGAACAGAAAAAAGTAATTATGACAAAAGAATACTTTTACTCATTTGTAGTGATAAAAGATTTTCAAGGGAAAAGGTTAGGTATTGCTGTACTTGCGAGATCTTTAGATAAAGTAAATCTAGCTTTAGATAAAACAGAACACCTTATTTATATCGCTATGATTATTTTAGTTTTTGCTATTTTATTAAACCTAATTGCGACGATAATAAATGTGAAAAAAATAGTGTTAAATCCTATTAAATTATTAAAAACATCAATTGATAATGTAATGAATGATAATAATTCAAATAAAATTGAGGTATTGAATAATGATGAAATAGGTGATGTTGTAGGTAGTTTTAATGCTTATTTAGAATCAATTGATGAAGGTATTAAACAAGATAAGAAAGTTATAGAAGAAGCAAAGTCTGTAATTACTCGAGCGAATGCAGGATTGTTAAATACAAATATTAAACAAAAAGCTCATTCACCAGGCGTACAAAATTTAGCAGAAGAGATAAACGAATTAGTTAATGGTATGCGTGCTAATTTGGATATGTTATCAAAGGTTTTAATAGCTTTTAGTAATGCAAATTTTGATTATGAAGTAAAATCTATTGATGGAATTACAGGTGAAATTGCATCTATTATGAGTGGTGCTAAAAATACAGGTGTTACTATTTCAAGTATCATTGCAATTGTTGATATGACAACAAAAAGATTATTAGAATCTTCGAAAGAGTTAAATGAATCATCTAGTTCACTAAGTAACTCTTCCAATAAACAAGCTGCAGGTTTAGAAGAAGCATCAGCTGCAATTGAGGAGATTCTTTCAAGTATTAAAAAAAGTAGTAATAATGCGAATGAAATGGAAACTCTTGCAAAAGATGTAACAAAATCATCTAAAGAGGGTGAAATATTAGCAAATAAAACATCAACAGCGATGGAAGAGATTACAGAACAAGTAACAGCGATTAATGAAGCTATAACAATCATAGATCAAATTTCATTTCAAACAAATATCCTTTCTTTAAATGCAGCTGTAGAAGCAGCAACAGCAGGAGAAGCAGGAAAAGGATTTGCGGTTGTGGCACAAGAGGTTCGAAATCTTGCATCAAGATCAGCAGAAGCTGCAAATGAGATAAAAGCTTTAGTTGAAAAAGCAGCTCTAAAGACTAAAGAGGGGCAAGAGATATCAAAAAATATGATAGATGGATATAATCACTTAAATGAAAATATAAGTTCTACTATCAATATTATTAATGATGTAGCAAGCTCTGCAAAAGCACAGCAAATATCAATGTCTCAAATAAGTGACACTGTAAATCAACTCGATAGAGTAACTCAAGAAAATGCAAGTGTAGCAGGTGCTATAAATATCATGGCAAATGATAATGAACAATTAGCAAAAAATTTAGAAGTTGCAATAACAAGAACAACATTTTTAGAGAGTGCTAAAGCAGGTGCTTGTGATATGGATATGATGTTTGATTTTGGTTCACTAAAAGCAGATCACATTAATTTTAAAAATACAAATTTTTTGCAATGTGAAAAGGGGAATCATTTTAAAGTAGTAGATCATCACACTTGTAGACTAGGTAAATGGATAGATGGTATGAATGATGAAGACTTTACTGGTTCTTCTCATTGGAATACATTAAAAAATGCTCATGAAAATGTTCATTCAATGACTCAAAATGTTACAGAACTTTATGCAAAAGCAGATACAAATGAAGAGATTTTTGCTGTAACGAATGGTGTTGAAAAAAATATAGAGATAGTTTTTAATACATTGGATAAGTTACGGGAAGAAAAATGTTCTAAAAACAAACGGAATGATAGTTGATTCTTTCCATTTAATTGTATAGTAAATATACAATAATATATTTTATTTAAGCTAAGTTTAATATTGATTATGGCAAATTACATGATACATAAATAAAACTTATTAGGATTATTATCATGAATCTACAAGAGTTAACACTGGGAGAGAAGTTAGAACTGGCTGTTGCTACAACTGAGCAATCATTATTAAGTTTATTGTTATTATCACCGGAGATGTTAGTAAGGCGGGCAATTTTAAGAAATAGCAATATTACTACAGAAATTGCAAATTTACTAGCATTTGATGTTACTGAAAATGTTAGTTATATGGCACAGAAGCACGACAAATGTACTGTTAATCGTACATTTGACTTACCTGTTTCAATGTGTGTAAAATGTAAAGTTGATGAACGAAAATTATCTTGCGATAAATGCCCATATAAATAGATATTTTTTTATTCTGTAATTTTACTGATTAGTTCTTTAGCATTTTTTAGTGCTAATTCACTATCATTTTTATCAAATGTAAGAGCTACTGCCATTCTTCGACCTAGATGTGTTTGAGGTTTTCCAAAAACTCTTACAAATGAATTTGATGTAAATAAACTTGGATCAATGTTTATTTCTGGTGAGAATGTATCTGTAGTAGATTTATATGCCGCACTTGCTCCTGCTCCATAATTAATGTAATCAAGAGGTAAACCTAGTACTGCTCTTACATGAAGTGCAAATTGTGGTTGAGATTGTGTAATCATTGTTACCATACCAGTATCATGTGGTCTAGGACTTACTTCTGAAAAATATACTTCATCACCTTTTACAAATAATTCGACACCAAATAAACCTCTACCACCTAAACCATCTGTAATAGTTTTTGCAACATCAATGGCTTTTTGTTTCGCTATTTCGCTCATATTCATTGGTTGCCATGAAAAGATATAGTCACCATCTTGCTGGATATGGCCTATTGGTTCACAAAAAGTTGTCCCTGTTTCATTCCTAACAGTTAAAAGTGTTATTTCATAATCAAATGAGATAAATTCTTCAACAATAAGTTCACTAGCATCACCTCTAGCTTCTTTTGCTACTTCCCAGGAATTTTGTATATCACTAGATGATTTAGCAACAGTTTGACCATGTCCTGAACTTGACATAACCGGTTTAATTACACATGGAAAACCGATATTATTTGCAGCAGTTTTTAGACCATCTAAAGTAGTAACAAATTCATATTTAGATGCAGGAAGTTTTAACTCTTCACAAGCAAAAACTCTAATGTTTTTTCTGTTCATTGTTTTATTTACAGCTTCAGCATTAGGGATTACATGAAAACCTTCATCTTCTGCTTTAAATAGTGCAGAAATACTGATAGCTTCAACTTCAGGCAAAATAAAATCTGGTTTTTCTCTTCTAATGATATCTAAAACTTCTGATTCATTTTTCATATTGATTACATAAGATTTATTTGCTACTAAATGTGCAGGTGCATTTGCATAACTATCAACTGCAATAGTTTCAACACCTAATCTTTGAGCTTCAATAACTACTTCTTTTCCTAATTCTCCGGAACCTAAAAGCATTATTTTTATGCTATTTGATTTTAAAGGTGCTGTAAATTTCATATATTTTCCTAATGATTGATTTAAGTATATTTTATAATATCAATTATTAATAGTTTATTTACTCTAATAAATCATCTTTATATTTGATTATATTATTCCCTTTTATATACACTCGAGGTACTCTTTTTTTTACCATACATACAACTTCATAATTAATAGTTTGTAATAGTTTAGCTATACTATCAATTGTTATCCCATTATCATTTCCTCCAAATAAAATAACATCATCTTCTCTGTTTATATCAATATCAGTTACATCAATAATACATTGATCCATACAAATATTACCAACTATAGGAGCCTTTTTATTATTTATTATAACATGTGATTGATTTGAAAGTGTTCGAGAGTATCCATCTGCATAACCTATTGGTAATATTGCAATTTTAGAATTTCTTTGGACCGTAAAATTTAATCCATAACTAATACTAGATCCAGCATTTAAATTTTTAATTTGTGCAATCTTTGTTTTTAAGCACATTACTTCTTTTAAATCAACAATATCACGATTTATGTGATTTGATGGATATAAACCGTATAACATTATTCCTGCTCGTACCATATCGTAATTAAATTCTGGTAAATCAATTATTGCAGCACTATTTGATACATGTTTTAAAGGGATTTTTAATCCCTTTTTTTCTAATTCAGTAGTAACATAATTAAATTTATTTACTTGGTCCCGTGTGTATTCTTTATCTATCTCGTCTGCAGTAGCAAAATGTGTAAATATTCCTTCAATTATTAAACCATTTAATTTATTTATTTCTACTATTTCATTAATTGTGTCTTCATTAGGAAGTAAACCTAATCTATGCATACCTGTATCTATTTTTATATGGACTGTTACTTTTTTATTTAAACTTATGGCGATTTGAGAAAATTCTTTTGCTTGATCAAGTGAATAAATTGTTTGAATAATATTATTTTTAATTAGATCTTTTGCTTGAATATTTGGCGTGTATCCTAATACCATTATTTCAACATTATGGACTTCTTTTCTGAGTTGAATTGCTTCGGATAAGGTTGCAACAGCAAATCTGTCAGCTCCATTTTCTAATAATGTACTAGCTATATCTTTTGCTCCATGACCATATCCATCGGCCTTAATAACGGCAGTTACTTTTGTATTTTTATTGGTAACTCTTCTAACTTCTCTCATATTGTGTGCTAAGTTGTCTAAATTTATTTCAGCCCAAACAGCTCGTGATAGGTTCATTAACTTTTCCTCTTCTTTTGTAGAATATTAATAGGTTATATTCTTATTATGATAATAAAACATGTCTACTTTTGATTATCGTAATAAAAATACTATAATCATAAGAAAAGAATTTTTCTTATGATTTTGTATAAAATATTTATTTATATTTTTTAATTTCCCCTGAATCAATTCTTGCAAGAAAAGAGTTTAGCTCTGCTTTTACAATTGGCATAAGATAATATAATCCAATGATATTAAAGATAGACATTGCAAACATTGCAGCATCTGAGAAATCAATAACAGCACTAAAACTAATACTTGTTCCTACAATTACAAATAAACAAAATATAGTTTTATAAGTAATTTCGTTAGTTTTACTTTCACCAAAAAGGTATGTCCAAGCTTTTAAACCATAATATGAATATGACACCATTGTTGAAAATGCAAACATAACAACAGTTATAGCTAAAATATATTCAAAAATAAATGATGTTTCAGTAAATGCAGCAGATGTTAAATTCACTCCACTTAATTCACCGGTATTCATCCCTGAGATTGTTATAACTAAAGCTGTCATTGTACAAATAATAACAGTATCAATAAATGGTTCAAGTAATGAAACAAAACCTTCAGTAACAGGTTCTTTTGTTTTTACAGCTGAATGTGCAATAGCCGATGTTCCAACCCCTGCTTCATTTGAAAATGTCGCTCTTTTTAAACCTTGAATCATCGCTCCTATAACACCACCTGCTACACCTTCACCCGTAAATGCTCCAACAAAAATTTGTTCTAAAGCACTTCCTATTTGATCATAGTGTGAGATTAAAACTATAAGTGCCATTCCAATATATAAGAAAGCCATAAATGGAACTAGTTTTGAAGTAACTGAACCAATTGACGGCATACCTCCAATAATAACAGATGCAACTAATAAAGCTAGTATAACTCCTGTAACCCAACCATAACCAGGAGCTATTCCAAATGTTTGAACAATCATTGCATTTGCTTGATTACCTTGGAACATATTACCTGCACCAAATGTTGAAAATATTGTCATAATTGCAAAACCAACTGCTAAAAATTTTCCAATTCTTGCATGACCTTTATCTTTGAAGGCTTTTGATAAATAATACATCGGACCTCCAGAAACAGTACCATCTGGATTTTCATTTCTGTATTTTACACCTAATGTACACTCAGTAAATTTAGAGGCCATTCCAAATAATCCACAAATAATCATCCAAAAAGTTGCTCCTGGTCCACCAATAGCTACAGCAACCCCAACACCAGCAATATTACCAAGCCCAACTGTTCCTGATAATGCACTGGTAAGTGCTTGAAAGTGAGAAACTTCACCTGGCTCTTTCTCTTTAGGATTTGAATATTTACCAGATACAATATCCAGAGATAATCGAAATCTCTTAAACTGAATAAATCCAAAATAAAAAGTAAAAATTATTGCTGCAATAAATAACCAACCAACAATTAATGGAAAAGTAACACCTTCTTCGATATTAACACCATAAAAAATAGTACTTGCAAACCAACCAAAGTAAGTAGTAAAAAACTGATCAATTTTTTGATCTATACCCACGATTTCCTCTGATGCTAATACTAAAGAGGGTAATAATAACATTAGTAGTAAATAACAATATTTTAATTTCTTCATTTTATTTCCTTTTTTTAGCTTTTTACTCTATGTAAAAAGCTTGATTTATTTTTTATTCATTATAGTTTTATGTCTCAATTTGATTTTTATCCCTGGTAAAATGCTGAAAATAATAAAATATCTGTATTTGTTTCATTTCTTTTATCAATTGTGATAACATCATTTATAATTTTACCTATAGCAGGAGCAAAGGTAATACCTAACCATCCTAATCCTGTTGCATGAACTAAATTTTTATATCTTTCATCATATCCAAGAATAGGGATATCATTTGGAGTTAATGGTCTAAAACCTGTCCATTCAATCATTTCTCTTTTTTCAAATGGATTTGTATAAAGAGCAAGATTGTTATGAATACTTTGAATTTGTTTTCTTACTACATCAGAATTAGTTGTACCTAATTCAAGTTTAGAAGTCATTCGTACACTATTTCGTCTAGGTGTCATTGCAATAAATAAATCAGCAAATAAAGATGATGTTTTAGGTTTTAATATCTCATCCATTTCAAATGTAATACTATATCCTTTTGCAGGAGTCATCATAAATTTATTTTTTGCTTGTTTTGCTAATGTATCATTTGCACCTGTAGATAAAATAAAAGTATCTGCTTCATAAGAGTTTTTTGATGTGTTGATTTTACTAACTTTAGAACCCTCAAACTCTAATCTATGCACCTCTTCATGAAGTAAAAATTCTACACCATTTTTAAGAAGATGTTTTTTTAATTCAATCATAAATTCACCTGGATCAATATGTCCATTTTCCTTTAATAGAATTGATCCAATAACTTTATCATTTAAAATAGGCATATATTCCTTTGTTCTTTCCTTTGAAAGAATTTCATATGCGTTTGAATCATTACAATGTGCAGCTTTAGCATCGAAAGTTTTTTGTTCAGTATATATCATTAATAGTCCATCTTTACAAAAATGAAAATCCATTCCATCTTCATTAACCATTTTTTCATACATATCTAAACTAATACCACCGTATCTTTCAAATAATGCTAGAGTTCTTTTTAATCTCGCTTCCGTTGTGCTTGCTGCAAATTTTAAAAGCCATTTATATAAATGAAGATCAAAAGTAGGATGCACACTTGCAGGAGACTCCCCTTTTAACATCAATTTTAGTGTATCAAAAAGAACTCCTGGTGCACTTAAAGGTGCTTTTTTAAAAGCAGATAATAATCCAGCATTACCAAATGATGTACCATCTGTAATATCTCCCTTATCAATAACAGTAACAGTTCTACCACTTTTTAATAAGGAATAAGCTGTCATAAGTCCAATACAGCCTGCTCCTACAATTACAATATCTTTTTTCATTTTTTCTCCATTTATATTAAATAAGTTAATTTATCTTTTTGCTATTGATTCTATTTCTATTAATGCATCTTTTGGTAGCCTAGCTACTTCATAAGTAGCACGCGCAGGAAATGGTGCTTCAAAATATTGAGCATATATCTCATTTACTGTTGCAAAATCTTCAATATTTTTTAATAATATAGTTGTTTTAATGATGTTTTTCATTTCTAATCCAGCTTCTTCTAAAATATATTTTGTATTTTCTAAAGATTGTTTTGCTTGAGCTGCAATTGTTTCTCCTGCAAATATACCTGTTTCTTCATCTATTGGTAATTGTCCAGATACATAGATAAATCCATCTTTATCTACTGCTTGAGAATATGGTCCTATTGCGCTTGGTGCCTTTGTTGAATTAATTGATTTCATGTGTTTCCTTAA
>Ga0193959_1001011_pt1 | contig 11394 bp, 9 predicted proteins | sample FB_2_MG_FD_140333 | JGI IMG/M metagenome (GOLD analysis project Ga0193959, IMG submission 140333) | Microbial mat bacterial communities from the Broadkill River, Lewes, Delaware, United States - FB_2_MG | ecosystem: Environmental > Aquatic > Freshwater > River > Microbial mats | place: USA...
AACCATCAGCCGATTGCCCTCGAAAGAAACTCCCCTCATGCGAGACCTTTCTCGACAATACAATAGACACCAGCGCTAAACCCGACACCAGTAAAATCAATGATAACTCCATCAAACACTCCAGTAGACCTATGGAAATATGTGAATGAGACAACGCCACATAAGCACAGTTCCCCTCCACATTAATCTTACTCAGAACTAATGAAAGACGTTTGAAAGATCATATCACGCGTTGCACACATGACAGCGAGATTAAATTTAAATGACAAATCCGGTTTAGCGTTTCCATTGTCGGTAGAAGAACTTAACATAACTGGTATATACCAAGGAAACGCTTATGCCTCAACAATTCCAACCCTTTTGGTTTGAGCAAGCCATTCAAAATGAGCACTCAGAACCACAGACCTTAAATAAAGATATCCAAGCATCCATTTGTATTGTCGGTGGGGGTTACACTGGCTTATGGAGTGCAATTAAACTGAAAGAAGCAGAACCCGAGTTAGACATTATTATCCTTGAAGCCAACCTCTGTGGAAGTGGTGCCTCAGGAAGAAATGGTGGCTGTATGCTAACGTGGTCGACTAAATATCCCTCTTTAGCTCGATTGTTCGGAGAGACAGAAGCAAAACGTCTTGTCAGTGCATCCGAAGCCGCCGTGTTTGAGATAGAAAGTTTTTGCGCTACTCATAATATCGACTGTGAAATCAGAGTCGATGGCACATATTACACGGCAAGCAACGCCTCTCAAATTGGCAATATGGACAGCATTGTTGCTCAATTAAAACAACAGAACATCAATAGCTGGCAAGCATGCCCCTTAGATAAAGTCCGCAGGCACACAGGATCTTCCACCCATCAGGAAGGGCTCTTTTCTCCTGCTGCGGGAAGCATCCAGCCTGCTAAATTAGCTCGTGGGCTTAAAACTGTCTCCGAAAAGTTAGGCGTTAAAGTTTTTGAACACAGCCCTATGATTGAATTAATCGAGGGCGAACCCGCTCTAATTAAAACGGCTAAGGGCACCGTATCTGCAGACAAAGTCATTTTAGCAACCAACGCCTGGATGCCGCGTCAATTTAAAGAGTTTTCCCGCTCGGTCACCCTTGTCTCCTCCGATATGCTGATTACCAAACCGATTCCCTCTTTACTTAAAACGATTGGGCTAGATAGCGGTTGTGCGGTTGTTGACTCAAGAACCTTTGTCCACTACTACAGAACAACAGAAGATGGCCGCTTGATGATGGGAAAAGGCGGTAATATGTTTGCTTATGGCAATAAAGTGTCCAGCGCCTTCGATCAAGCAAGCCGTTATCAACCTATCCTAAAAAAAGCGTTAAAACGTTTCTTTCCCAACATTCATTGGAATCAGGTTGAAAAAACATGGACAGGCCCCTCTGACCGCTCCGTTAGCGGTTTTCCATTTTTCGGCTATTTACGTAATCACAAAAATATTATCTATGGCTTAGGTTATTCAGGTAATGGTGTTGTACAAACCTATATTGGCGCCGAAATTATCCGCTCGCTAACCCTTAACCGCGATGATCCTTGGAGCCGATCAGGGCTTGCGCAAGGTCCTCGAGGGCAGTTCCCTCCAGAGCCTATTCGCTGGTTAGGTGCGATGACCGTGCGTCAGGCGATACGCAGAAAAGAGTTAGCAGAAGATAACAATAGAAAGCCAAGATGGATCGACTGCCAACTAGCCAAGTTTGCAGCGTCTGCAGGAAAATCGGACAAATAGATTTAGACTAAGATCACTAAACTGAGCCCTATACATAAAAGGACGAGAGCGCTTAGTTTAGTCGGCCCGATAAACTCTTTAAACAAAAAGGCCCCCAACAGCGCCCCAACAGGAATGCTTAACTGACGAAGAGCCACAACATAACTAAGGTTTTCGCTGTATTGCATAGCCCACAGTACCAGTAGATAAGTTAGCGTTATCATAAAACCCGCTGCGCTAATGGCCAACTTATCCGTCCTTATTAACGTCCAAAGAGCGTGCCGTAAACGCGGACTCCAGCCTTGCCCTAACAACAAAAATATACTGGCTGAAACACCTTCTAACCAGATATATAAACATGCAATCTCCAGCGCAGAGATATCAAGGGTTCGATTGGTAATATCGATAGCAAGCTTATCCACCACGCTATAACCTGCCGTTGCAAACGCCGCTAACAAAGCGAATGCCGTGCATCGATTACTATAAAGACTGAAGCGAAAATCTCGAAAGTGCTTCATTGGTAACAACAGAGCACCCAGTAGTACAAGAACAATACCCAAATAGGCAAGTGGCTCACTGAGCGTTTGTAGCCCTATCCACGCACTGAGCCACGCTACTAATAATACAGGAAGGGCTCTTGCTAAAGGGTAGGCAACTGATATCTCTCCTTTCGCATAAGCTAACGCGAGCGAAGCACTATATATCGCCTGACATATACCTGATATTAAGAGATAAGGCAGTAGATCCTCTAACAGACCTAAGTTACCGACCGCTAACGGCAATGCGACTGGAGTCAGTGGTAATACACCCGCTAGAAAAGCCAAGGTAAAGAAAGCAACCGTAGGACTTACCTTCTTGCCGAAGATATTCCAACACGCATGCAGTATCGCCGAAATGACAACTAATACAAACGCAATAAGACTCATTCACTCACCCAAAAAAACAGCCCATAACCGGCATTCGCCAGTTATGGGCTAATAGAGATCAACGTCTCTTTCTACATAAAACAACAAAGTGCAAAGCGATCGTCTCGCCACCCACTCATGAATGAGTTTATGGCTGTTCACCACAAGCTAAACGCGCTTCAATATCTTCAATCACTTCCGGCAAATCGGCTATCGAATCGATAACGTAGTGGGCACCGCAAGCCTGAAAGCGAGCATTCGCCTTCTGTCGTAATGTCGCTTGCTCGGTTTCACTTAGCGCTAACCACTGGTCTAAATCTAAGCCCACTTCATTACCGCTGATGGCAACTCCCACCGTCCAACAACCTGCATTTAAACCTTCCTCAATACCGATCAAAGTATCGTCAACTTTGATAACGGATTGCACCGCTTCGATCTCAAGATCCAGCATATTTTTCAATGTCATATGAGGAAAGGGTCGCCCCTTCGGTACATCTGGCGCACATACATTAGAGAGGGGTCGATAACCTTGATCTGCTGCCAATGGCAGTAGATCAACAATCATCTCTTTGGCGTAGCCTGTATTCGCACCCACTTTAATTCCGCGCTCGTTTAAATAGGCTATAGTTTCCAACGCGCCAGGTATCAAATGCGCTCGTTCGGCAATCATCGCGATCTGTAACGGCACAAAATCATGGTAAAGACGATCAATCACGGCCTCATTAGCTTCTTCACCATGAGCATTAACCCAAGCCTCTTTGACTCTTGGCATCGCCAGCACTTGGCGAATATGTTCTCTTTTTTCAGCTCCCATCGGTGCACGCGCTTCAGCCAATGTAATGGCTACGTTGTTTTGCTCAAATAACGCACAAAACGCGTTTATAGGGGCTAATGAACCAAAATCGATAGTCGTTCCTGCCCAGTCAAAAATGGCTGCGCATACCGGACCGGTATAGGCACGCTTATATGAAAAACTCATGTGTAAATCCTGTACTTAAGTAATTAAAGAGAGACCTGCATTTCATCTAGCACTTTGCTCACAGCTTCCAGCAATTGCTCAACTTGCTCATCATAAAGTTGCCCAATATGACCAAGACGAAAGCTCTCTGCTTCGGTCAACTTTCCAGGGTAGATGATGAAGTTATGAGCTTTGAGGCGGTTATAAAAAGTGGTGAAATCAAAATTCTCATCTTCAGGGCTAAAGAAAGTAGTGATCACAGGTGACAACCACTGATCTTCTAACAATGTTTTAAAACCTAAATGGCGCATACCTGCGACCATAAGGTCACGATTACGCGCATAACGTGCATAGCGCCCCTCGACGCCCCCTTCCGCTTCATGCTCTTTCAAGGCCTGTAAAAAAGCAGCGACAACATGGGTCGGCGGAGTAAATCGCCACTGTCCCGTTTTCTGCAGATAGGTCCACTGATCAAATAGATCGAGACATAAAGAATGAGCGTTACCTTTACATTGCCTTAGAATATCTTCACGAATGATGGCATAACCAAAACCAGGAACACCTTCAATGCATTTATTCGCAGCCGAGATCAGCGCATCAAAAGGTAAAGCGGTAGCATCCACAGGCAATGCGCCAAAGGCGCTCATTGCATCAATAATCAACCCTTTACCCGCTTGTTTAACAACGTCGGCTATCTCAGCCACCGGATTAAGAATTCCAGAACTCGTCTCGCAATACACAACAGCCACATGAGTAATCTCTAAATCAGTAGCCAGCATCAGGGCCACGTCTTCAGGCTTAGGTGGTGCATAATCACCCATATCGATAGAGCAATGTGCACGCCCCATGTAATCCAACGACTTCGCAATGCGCTGCCCATAAGCGCCGTTCATCAGAACAAGTACTTTGCCATCTTTAGGAACAATCGTGCCCAACGTAGCCTCTACAGCAAAAGAGCCACTACCTTGGACAGGCACACAAACGTGATGCTCTTTGGCATTTGCCAGCGTCAAAATGCGTTCACAGACTTCGGCGGTAATATCATTAAAGTCTTGATCCCAAGATCCCCAGTCCGACAGCATCGCTCTCTTAGTGCTCATACTGGTGGTAATAGGTCCCGGTGTTAGTAGATAGGGCTGTGTATTGCTACTCATGTTCTCATCGCTCATTTAAGGCAAAAGTTGGTTGAAAAATTATTGTTAAATCTTATAAATCAATCAGAAATATTATATCTGGTATATACCAGATTTTAACACCCTAGAAAGATGACAATCCGGTTAAGTTTTTAGCTAAGTGTTCGCCAGCCTTGGGTTCGTTTTAATAGAACGTGTGACAATAACCAGTGCAGAATTTTTACTCCCATACATGACCCCATAATCAATACGCCCATCGCGGCCGCAGGGGCAATGTCGCCTGCATCATCCATGTTAAGAACGGCAACAGAAGCCAGCATCGTGTCGGCAGAATAGATAAATACGACTGCCGATACAGTTGTCATCGCGTTCATAAAAAGATAACTAGCAATCTCTAAAAGTGCAGGTAATGAGACCGGTAAAATGACCCGCCAAAAGGTGATATAAAACGGGACTTTTAGCGAGGCAGATACCGCTTCAAACTCACTATCAATCTGCTTTAGCGCCGTCACCGCGGTCAAATGACAAACCGTGTAATAGTGCGCCACAGTACAGATAACTAGTATCGCCATCGTTCCATAGAGACCATTTAACGGATTGGCAGGCGCATTAAAGAAGAAAACATAAGCCAACCCTAAAACCATACCTGGAACGGCTAAAGGTATCATTGCCGCTAAATGATAGAGCGTACGTAGCCACTTCATCCCTTTAACCTTCTCCACTAAATAAGCGTTATAGAAGATAAAGAGCGTGCCGACTAAAGCGGTCCAAGCGGCCATCTCTAGGGAGTTATAATAGGCCCCCCAGCCACCGCCATCCATCAAATCGAACTGATAGTTGTTTAATGAAAGCGCTAAGTTATAGGGCCAAAAACTCACCAATGATGCATACACAGCCATCCCTAAAACAGTAATGATAATCACGGGAATAGGCAGGCAAAGCATAAACATAACAAGATCTTTACGCTTCTCCGGTTTAGGAATCAGAGGCTCTGCACGCGCCGACAATAGCGCAACCTGTTTGCGCTGAACCCATCGATCAACCCCAAAAGCAAGCAAGGCAGGGAAGAGCAATACCACCGAAACAACAGCCCCCATGGCAAAATTTTGCTGGCCAATTACCTGCTTATAGATATCCGTCGCCAACATATTGTACTGCCCACCAATAACTTTAGGCACGCCGAAGTCTGTAATGACCAATGTAAATACCACAAAGCACGCACTAATCAGGCCGTACTTAATAGAGGGAAGCGTCACGGTTAAAAAAGTACGAAAACTACTGGTTCTTAACGCTTTTGCGGATTCATATAAACGGGCATCCGTATTACTGAGCGCTGTCACTAAAATCATCAGCGCATGAGGAAAGCACCAAAACGCCAAGCCCATCACAATACCGATAGGGCCATAGATTGTTTCGCCAAACAGCCACTCTTTCAAAATGCCTTGGTTACCAAATAGATAAACCAAAGAGATCGCAGGCAGTAATGATGGAGCAAAGATCGGCGCCATCAGAAGTATTTTCATAAAACCGCGCCCTGGCATACAAGTTCGCGTTAATGCGTAAGCCGCAAGCAATGCCAAACCAACTACGATTGTCGTCGTGACTAAAGCAATAAACAGAGTATGACCAATCGAAACAAACAGCGAAGGCGTCGCAAAATACTCAATATAATTAGCTAAACCAGCAAAATGCCCTTTCTGATCTTCAAAGCTTTTTGACAAGATCGTATAAAGCGGCATCACTAACGTGATTACCAGCACCACGCTTGCCAACAATAGCCCTCCCCCTTGCAGGATCTGGTCTTTTGATAATGAAGCCCTCGGCGTATTTAGTGCGACCTCGGGAGCCAGTGTTGGCGGCAGATTCTCAGAAATAGCCATCTAGCAATTACCTACAAAAAGGTGCAAACGATCTTCTGGAAGCGCCAGCATTAAACGATCACCGAGAGAGATATTCAGATCACGCACATCGTTCATCGAAAAATCAGCAATAACCGGTTCTTCGATACCATCAACATCTAACGTAGAACGAACAAAAGAGCCAAGAAACTCCATCGACCCCACCCCTGCCATCAAACGGTTACTGGTATGATCATCAACCCGTATCCGGATATCTTCAGGTCTAATCGCTAAGCTAGCCTCACTGTTATTATCAAGTTCCATCTGCCTCTTATAGCTGACCTTTTGCTGGCCTACTTTAACCGTCGAGCCATCCACAACACTGCACGGGAAAAAATTCATTGTGCCAACAAACTGTGCAACGAAGGGGGTCGCAGGATTACTATAAATCTCCTCTGGAGTACCTACCTGCTCAATCACTCCTTGATTCATCACAACAATCCTATCCGCCATGGCCAATGCTTCTTCTTGGTCATGGGTTACCATAATGGTCGTCACACCCAGCTTGCGCTGTAACTCTTTAATTTCATGACGCAGGTGTAAACGCACACGCGCATCCAGTGCCGATAGCGGTTCATCTAGTAGTAGCAACCCTGGCGATGTTGCTATTGCTCGAGCGAGTGCAACACGTTGCTGCTGCCCACCCGAAAGCTGAGCGGGATACTTATTACCCGCATCAGGTAAACCAATTGTATTTAACAGTTCGCTCACGCGAGCCTTGCGCTCAGAGCGATTCGCTTTACGGTTTTTCAAACCATAAGCGATATTGTCTGCCACCGTCAGATTCGGGAACAGTGCGTAAGATTGAAACACTATGCCAAAGTCACGGCGGTCGGGAGATAACCACGAAATATCTTTACCGGCCTGCACAATCCGTCCATTGCTTTGAATATCTAACCCTGCAATAGCACGCAATAATGTGGTTTTACCGCAGCCAGAGGGACCCAAAAAACAAACGAATTCCCCCTCCTGTATTTCCAGAGAGATATTTTTCAGCGCAGTAAAACTGCCAAAGAACTTATCCAGTTCGATAATGTTCAAATAGGCATCAGACATGGTATTTTCCTTTGCTCTGATCAAGAGCTTCTTTTTAAAACGGGAGAACAGATAGAGAGAGGCTAGCGCCCCTCCCTGCGATAAACCTAACCTTATTTCGGGTCAGATTTACCGTCATAACGGCCCTGCCATTTCGACAAGATCTGCTTACGATTATCAGCAGCCCATACAAAGTTATTATCGATCATGAGGGATTCAGCATCCGTAGGGAAATGCTGGACAGGCTTAGCAACACCAGGCATAGCAACAACAGCAAAACCTTTGTTGTACATCTGATTAGCTTCTTTAGTCACTGCAAAATCTAGCAATTTCTTCGCAGCTGATATCTTGTCAGTGCCTTTAATAATTGCCGCCGCTTCCATATCCCAACCTAAACCTTCAGTTGGGAATACGAGATCAAGAGGAGCACCCTTTTTCTTCAACTTAGCACCGCGGAAAGCGAATGAGATACCGATTGGCGTTTCGCCTGCTGCAGCTAATTTACAAGGCTTAGAACCTGAATGCGTGTAGCGACTGATGTTCTGATGCAGACCATCCATGAAGCTCCAGCCTTTATCTTCGCCATACATCTGCAACCACGAAGATACATCCAAGAAACCAGTACCAGAAGAACTTGGATTCGGCATGATCACATGACCTTTATAAACAGGCTTAGTTAGGTCTGTCCAAGAAGTTGGTTTAGGAAGGTTATGTTTTTCCGCTTCCACTGTATTGAAGCAAACAGACGCCATCCAAGCATTCATCCCTACCCATGATGGAACGTTATCAGCGTCACGGAATTTAGGAGACAGTTTGTCCAAACCTACAGGTGAATAAGGCTTCAACATATCTTGGCCTTTCAGTACCAACAATGAAGTCGCAGCCAAGCCCCAAACAACATCCGCTTGTGGGTTTTCTTTTTCAGCTAACAATTTAGCCGTAACAATACCTGTTGAATCGCGTACCCACTTAATCTTAATATCCGGGTATTGCTTGTTAAACTCACCCGCATAGCGTTTAAGATCGTCCGCTTCAAGCGCGGTATAAACTGTTAATTCAGTTGCTGCCTGAGCAGACCCCATCATAGCAACACCGGCGATTACACCAGCAGATAGCATTACGCCAAATTTGTTTGCAACTTTCACCGTCATCTCCTCAAATCATAATTAAATTGAACTGGTATAGACCAGATATACATATATGATAAAGATCAAATTTGACGGTTTTGTTACGTTTAGATGTTTTTTCGATAAAAGCGCTGCGCAGCAGTTTAGTTCGACGGCCACGCTTTCATAGAACGGATCAAGAAGATAATGAAACTTTTAACTGCAACGCATCGTGCCGCCATTGCTCAAGATCTAATTCAAGCACTTCACCTTTTGCATCATAAGATAAACGCTGAATAGTGATTGAGGTATAACCTGCTGGCGCCTGAAGTAACTCTGCATCTGTCACGCTCAAAGATCCTACAACCATATCAAGATCGATCCGGCCGTACTCCGTTTGATAATCATTACGGATCACTCTGCTCACCGAGTTTTCCAGATCTTTTTTGTCTATACCTGGCAATAGCTTCTCACGCAGAAGAATTCTCTCAACATATACAGGCCGAACGCCAGACCCTCTTAAACGTTGCAACTCAACCAGAGGCTCGCCAATCGGTACCCCCATCATCAATGCTATCTCGGCATCAGCCTTAATTTTTGTCTTCTGTAACTCTCGACTAAAAGGCTGCTGCCCCTGCTCCGCGACATAATCCATAAAAAACATCGCGCGGCTAGGGTCGTACTTAATGCGATCAGGGGTTACAAACCAGCCTCGGCGATTAGAGCGATAGATGACGCCTTGCGCTTCTAATTGTTTTAACGCTTCACGTGTCGTAACTCGCGTAGTTTGTAAGCGCTCGCTTATCTCTCGTTCTGAAGGAAGCTTATCGTCGGGATTAAGATCACCCTTATTGATACAGCTTCGTAAATAGGTAACGACTGAAGCACTAGTTACTGCTTTTCGGGCGGTCATCGAACTCATCGTCCTCATGAATAAACGTATTATCAAAGCGGCCTATCCTACCGCAAAGCAACGAATGTCAGATATGACAATCTCGCGAACTTTTTATGAAATTGATCATAGCGCATTGACAGAAGTATAAGGAAAACTTTGTAATAAGCAAAACTGGTATATACCAATATGAGACAGCAATGAGTACAAATAATTTAAAAAAAGAGGGTGATATCAACCTCAGCAGTAAACGGAAGCAGTGGCAAGAAAGCCAGCTAGATACCTCAGCCCTTAATACCCTGGAACAAGACGCGTCGTGTTTTATCCACCAAGCAATGTCCACACCGTGCCTCGCTCCTTTGGAAGCGGCAGAAGGGATCTACTTGCATGACTCCCAGGGTCGAAAATATATGGACTTCCATGGTAACAATGTCCATCAAATCGGCTTTTCTCACCCACATGTAGTCTCAAAACTGAAATTTCAATTAGATCAACTCGCCTTTTCAACCCGACGCTATACCAATCAGACCGCAATTGACTGTGCCCAAAAATTAACCGCTCTGACGCCGGGAGATCTGAACCGGGTTTTATTTGCACCGGGGGGCACATCTGTTGTTGGCATGGCACTTAAACTCGCTCGCATTGTCAGCGGCAAACAAAAAGTAATCTCTCTGTGGGATTCATTCCATGGTGCCTCCATGGATGCAATTTCTGTCGGTGGTACTCACTCTTTTAATAAAGGATTGGGACCGCTGATGCCAGGTGTCGAACACATCCCGCCACCGACAACTTATCGCGGCGTTTTCACCAAGGACGGCGAAGATGACTCCGCTTATACAGACTACTTAGAATATGTTTTACAGAATGATCCTGATATAGCCGTATTCATTGCAGAAACCGTTAGGAATACTGATGCGCAATTTCCAAGTAAAGCCTATTGGAAACGCGTTAGGGAGTTGTGTGATCACTATGGCGTACTATTAATATTGGACGAGATACCCATCGCCTTGGGTCGTACCGGCTACATGTTCGCTTTTGAGCATTACGATATTGCACCTGACTTTCTCTGTTTAGGAAAAGGCCTTGGGGGCGGTATTATTCCATTCGCTGCCATGATTACACGGGATAAGTTTAATATTGCGGAAGATGTCTCACTAGGGCACTACACTCATGAAAAAAGCCCCTTGGGAAGTGCTGCCGCTTTAGCAACGCTTGAGGTTATCGAGAAGGAAGATTTACTACAAAAAGCCAAAAAAGATGGCCTGTGGTTGCAAAAAGAACTGACAACACTCCAACAAAAATACCCGTTGATCGGCGATGTGCGAGGTCGAGGGTTATTATGGGGTATCGAGCTTGTTAAAGATCAGCTGAGTAAAGAGAGAGCGATCGAAGAAGCGGAAATAGTGATGTATGCCTGTTTATCCGCTGGGTTATCCTTCAAGGTATCCCAGGGGAACGTACTTCAATTATCACCGCCACTGATTATCACACAGCAACAACTTCAGGAAGCAATGACAATTCTAGATCAAGCGTTATATAAGGCATCAACACAGTTGCGCTATCCAATAAATCAATAACAAACGCCCGTTACCCAAGAGTAACGGGCGACGTTTCTATCTCTCGCTTCGAGACCGCTTGTATTAACTCGGGGAAAAAGCGCAGGAAGCCCTCTTCTATCTCCCTTTTGCGCATCCTCAGTTCGCTCACTGAGCCTGCAAACTCATGTTTAAAGCGGATGCGCTCAGCAATACGG
>Ga0193959_1001012_pt1 | contig 11391 bp, 12 predicted proteins | sample FB_2_MG_FD_140333 | JGI IMG/M metagenome (GOLD analysis project Ga0193959, IMG submission 140333) | Microbial mat bacterial communities from the Broadkill River, Lewes, Delaware, United States - FB_2_MG | ecosystem: Environmental > Aquatic > Freshwater > River > Microbial mats | place: USA...
GATAGAGCATCCGCCTTCTAAGCGGACGGTCGCGGGTTCGAATCCTGCTAGCCCCGCCATTTCGGCACTTTATACTGACCACTCTGTACCACATTCCTTGTAGTTGCGCGGCCTTCAGCCTAGGTAACCTGCGAATAAGTCCTCAACATGAGACAATGTAAACTCTGATGTGCAGAGGACTTCTAATGGATCATCAACTTTCCTTCGCTGATAGTGAATTTACCAGTAAAAGACGACAAACACGCAAAGAGATATTTCTATCTCGAATGGAGAAGCTAATTCCTTGGCAGCGGCTTGAATCAGTAATTGAACCATACTACCCCAAAGTTGGTAATGGCCGACGCCCATACCCTCTCCCAACAATGCTACGAATCCACTGTATGCAGAATTGGTATAATTTAAGTGATCCAGCCATGGAAGATGCTCTATATGAAATTGCATCCATGCGCTTGTTTGCAGGCTTATCACTGGATAAGTCGATACCTGACCACACTACCATTATGAATTTCCGACATTTACTGGAACGACATAGTTTAGCCCGCCAGATCTTTGAAGAGATTCGTGCTTGGTTAACCGATGCTGGTGTATTAGTGAAGGAAGGAACTTTGATGGACGCAACAATTATTGAAGCGCCCAGTTCCACTAAGAATGCATCGGGTGAACGTGATCCAGAGATGCATCAAACCAAGAAAGGAAATCAGTGGTACTTTGGCATGAAAGCTCACATTGGTGTCGACTCTAAAACAGGCCTGACGCATAGTTTCACAACAACTTCAGCAAATGAGCATGACCTTAATTAGGCAGCACATCTGCTACATGGCCAAGAAAAATATATCTTTGCAGATAGTGGCTATCGAGGTGCAGAGAAGCGTGCTGAACTCAAAGACGTGAAAGTTGACTGGTATGTTGCTGAAGCTCCTAGCAAGGTTAAAGAGCTGAAAAAACATCCCCGTATAAATAAGGTTCCGTTGAGAACGGAATATCTGAAAGCCAGCATACGAGCCAAGGTTGAACATCCATTTAGAATCATCAAGTGTCAGTTTGGTTTTACTAAAGCTTGCTACCGTGGTCTGAAGAAAAACGACAGTAAGCTAGCTATGCTGTTTGCTCTGGCAAACATTGCTCGTGTGGATCAGATGATGCGTGCGTAGGATAAATCCGCCTACATGTTGGGAAATCGACATGAAGATGGTAAAAAAGACCGGTAATCGTGCAATTACGCTTCAAATACAACCTTATTGTGAAAATGAAGCTAGAAAGTGGGACTTATTCGCAGGTTCCGCAGTATCTATGCGGCTTTTGGGAGTAAAGAGGGATTATTCAGAGAAGCGTTGCAGTGGTATGTCAGTACCAGTATCGAGCGTTTATCTGCCTGTGCTGTTAACCAAGCATCTCCGTTGAGCGCGTTGAAGCAATTTGTAAAAGAGATTGTTCTTGGGTTTAAGCACGATGCACCGAGTGAAATGTGCATGTTGGTTAAAACGATCTCAGAGCTGACAGAAGATAATGCGTCATTGCTGACTGAGGCGAAGCGTCTGTTCAGTGTTATGGAAGATGGCTTTGCTGATCTGCTATCACAAGCACAGGCACAAGGGGAGCTAAGCCCTGAACAAGATGTACGGCGCCTCGCACGGTTACTGCAAATGCAGTTGATAGGCTTACGTGTTTATAAACGCGCTAATGCTAATGATGAGCGCATTGTCGAGATGATTGATGATGCTTTCATGAGCTTTCGATAACAAATAGAGAGAACACCGATTTTTAGGTTAATAAGGCTACTCTAATTTGTATCCAATTGGTTATAATGACGGCATTTTTTATACGGATTTAACAAAATAGGGGTATAAACATTGGCGCAGAAAAGGGCTGTTGTCCGTCAAAGTTTACCAGATGTGATCGCAGCAGATTTGCGTAAGCGCATTCTGTCAGGTGATCTGGAGGAGGGTGAGCTCATTCGCCAAGAGTTATTGGCGGAAGAGTATGATGTGTCCCGTATGCCTATTCGTGAAGCATTAAAGCGATTAGATGCAGAAGGTCTTGTCGTGTTTCAGACCAACCGTGGAGCCACTGTCACTAAACATACCTTAGAAGAGATTGCTGAAATCTTTGACATTCGTATGTTGCTAGAGGTTGATCTGTTTAAACGCTCTATTCCGAACATGACCGAAGAAGACTTTGCGGAATGTGAAGATGTGCTTGAGCAAATGGAGCGCTCATATAAAACGGGTAGCGTTGCTGAGTGGGGGCCATTGAACGAGCTTTACCACAGCAAGTTACTAGAAGCCTCGGGTCGTAAGCTTACGTCCGATTTATTACATCGTGCGACGACACAATCTAATCGTTATGTGGGCATGCATATCGATCAGCTTGAGAAGTCGGATAATGCACGAGCAGACCACAGAGCGTTATTAGATCTGGCGCGTGCCGGTGATGTTAGTGCGGCTGCCGCTAAACTGCGTAGCCATATTGAAAACACCAAGTTGCAGATACTTGAATTAGTCACCGCTATTCGAGCTGCTCAGTAACCCCATCTCTCTTTGTAACCAGTTTTATTGTTGTACTGGTTACAAAAGCGACTCTCATCATTTGCTTTAACGGTCTTTAAACATTTCATCTCGGTGAGAATGGTGTTAACGTGTTTTTTTGTTAAAGGATATTGGATACAATATCCTTATTCTATTACATAACAATAAGCGGAGCACAGACAGATGGCTTATACGCAAAAGGGTGCGCACTTAATTGCCGGCCAATGGGTTGCATCAGAAAAAGTTTTTTACTCTTCACCCGCTCAAGGTGAACCTGTTGCCTACTCGGTAGGGACTGTGGAGCAGGTAGCGATGGCCGTAGAAAGCGCCGAAGAAGCCTTTCTGGAGTATGGCTATAGCAGCCGAGAAAAACGCGCCGAGTTTCTTAATGCGATAGCTGATGAGATCGATGCTCGTGGTGATGATATTACCTTGATTGGTTGTGCAGAAACGGGTTTACCACAAGCGCGATTCATAGGAGAACGTGGTCGTACCTGCGGACAGCTACGCTTATTTGCACAACATATTTTAACAGGCGAGTATTTAGATAAGCGTCATGATCGCGCTATGCCTGGACGCCAACCACTACCTCGTGCTGATCTTAAATTAATGCAGCGTCCTATTGGACCGGTGGCTGTATTTGGCGCGTCAAACTTCCCATTAGCGTTCTCCACCGCAGGCGGTGATACCGCAGCAGCAATCGCAGCGGGCTGTCCGGTTGTTGTCAAAGGACATAGTGCACATCCTGGTACCGGTGAAATCGTTGCGGATGCTATTCTGGCCGCTATCCATAAGTGTGGTATTCACCCTGGCGTGTTTAGTTTAATTCAAGGGGGTAACCGCCAAGTTGGCTCTGCTCTTGTTGAACATCCTTTAATCAAAGCGGTTGGATTTACTGGCTCTCTTGCTGGTGGTCGTGCGCTTTTCGATCTGTGTGCAGCGCGCCCTGAACCGATTCCGTTTTTTGGCGAGTTAGGTTCTGTTAACCCGATGTTTTTATTTCCACATGCTGTTGCGCAACGTGGTGAGCAAATTGCAAAAGGTTGGGCTCAGTCGCTCACTATGGGCGCAGGCCAGTTCTGTACCAACCCGGGGATCGCAGTTCTGATCACAGGAGGGGATGCTGATCGCTTTATCCAAATAGCGAGTGAAGCGTTATCAACAACCCCTGCGCAAACTATGCTGACAGACGGCATTGCTCAAGCCTACCGCCATGGACAAAAGCGTATTGCTGAAACCGCAGGTGTGAGAAGTGTGTTGACGACAAGCTGCGATATGCGTAACGCAACTCCTTACCTTTATGTGACTAGCGGTGACAACTGGTTAGAGAACGAAGAGTTAGCAGAAGAGGTATTTGGTCCATTAGGGATGGTAGTACTGGTGGACGATGAAGCCCAGATGATGACTGTCGCTAACAGCCTTCAAGGGCAATTAACCTGCACCTTGCATGTCGATGAGGCTGACTATGCATCTGCTCAACCGATCATGCCAATTCTAGAACGTAAAGCAGGCCGTGTGTTGGCAAACAGCTTCCCAACGGGTGTAGAGGTTTGTGATAGCATGGTGCATGGTGGGCCTTTCCCTGCCTCTACGAACTTCGGTGCCACGTCTGTGGGGACGATGTCTATTCGTCGATTCTTACGTCCGGTATGTTATCAAGATATTCCAGCGGGCTTACTGCCGACGGATTTACAGTCGTAGTTGATCCATCGCTGAAACAGAAAACGGCTCTATGATAGAGCCGTTTTTTTATGTTGATTGCATCATTAAGTTCTCAAATAGATTTATTTGAGTTTAAGAAGATCTTCATACAGTTGACGAGGAATCTCAACGGAGCCGTTTTTCAGGTTTTTAGCGCGTGCCGCATAGCGGCGTTGAGAAGGTAGTCTCGCCCCTTGATCGATGATATCGGCAAACAAGCGCTCTGCTCGGGCATCATTGCTAGCAACTTTATTCCCACTGAGTAGCAGCGGATCTAGTGCAATAATAATCTCGCCATGATAAGGCGCGCCAGGCTTGCCCTGTGCATAAGCCATGCTTTCTAGGCTGGTTAGATCATCAATTAGCGGGCCCGCAAGTAGCTCAATCATGATGGAGAGCGCAGAGCCTTTATAGCCACCAAACGTTAGCATTGCACCGTCGAGTGCAGCTTGTGGATCGGTGGTTGGATTGCCCTGCGCATCAATCGCAACACCTTCTGGGAGCGGTTTTCCAGCGCGTTTATAGAGCTCTATCTCACCGCGAGCAAACTGGCTAGTGGCAAAGTCGAATGTAAATGGGTGTTTCCCCATGCGCGGCCAGCTAAAAGCCAGAGGGTTGGTGCCCAGTGTGCCTCGTGTACCGCCTGCTGGCGCCACCCATGCATGGCTAGGTACCATCGCAATCGCGGCTAAACCTTGAGCAGAGATACGTTCAACCTCTGGCCAAAGTGCAGAAAAATGGTAGCAATTGTTGATCGCCATCGCTGCGATTCCGTTGGTTTTGGCCTTTTCAATAAAGCTGGGTAACGCTGCATTGAAGGCAAGCAAGGAATACCCTTGATTCGCATTTGCTTTAACGACGGCGGGAGCACTATCTATAACGGTGGGCAATGCTGCGCCATCTACCTGACCTGAGCGGATGCTTTCGGTACACATAAACAGTCGGAAAAGACCATGAGAGTGGCAATCATCCAACTGGCATGCATAAATAATGTCAGTAATAGACTGGGTGTGTTCAGGGCTAAAGCCATGTTTTAGGAGTATCGAGTCACTGAGCTCTCGTACTTCGGTTAAGCTCAGTGTGATGTTATCAGCCATATTATTTTATCTCTCTGTCGCTAAGTCACGGGGCGTCTGTAAACTCTCGAAGAGGCAAGACTTACGCTCCCCAAGTATCACTCAGTTTGTAACCGCCTGGCCACGGATCATCAGGATCTAGCATATGCTGGTGGATGCCTGTAACCCAGCCGCGTCCACTGATTTCGGGCACGATAGCAGGGTGGCCATCGACGGTGGTGGTTGCTAACACTTTACCTTGGAATGTCGAGCCAATGATGGATTCGGCTTCGAACGTTTCTCCAACCTGCATCATCCCCTTTGCGACCATCAAGGCCATGCGGGCGGAAACAGCGGTGCCAGTGGGTGATCTATCGACTTTCCCCGGTTGAATAGCAACCGCAGATTTACCACGATAACCGCTTTCGGTACGTGTTAGTGGTCCACAGAATGCGCAAAAGGAGATATGTTTCCAATCAGGGTTAGCTGGGTGCGTAAATCCTAATTGTTGATTAGCGGCATTCGTGATTTTTACACCTAATTGGGCGATCTGTTTGGCTTCAGATTCAACGATCTTCAGGCCTAATGCTTCGGCATCGACCACCACAAAACTATCACCACCGTAGGCGGTGTCGACGAGCAATGTTCCAATACCTTCCACCTCTAATGGTACTTGGATTTTACCCGCAAAGCTTGGCACATTTTGTACAAAAATACGTTCAGCTTTGCCGTTACGACAAGCCGCTCTGACTTTAACTAATCCGCCGGGTGCTTCTAGGGTTAAGTAAGTAAATGGCTCCTGCATGGGGATAATTCCACCATCGAGCAAAACAGTAGAGACACAAATAGAGTTGGAACCAGACATTGGCGGTGTATCTTCTGGCTCCATAATAATAAAAGCCGCATCTGCATCAGGATGTTTGGGAGGCACCAATAGATTGACGTGACGAAAGACACCGCCTCGAGGTTCATTGAGAACAAAGTTTCTCAGTGTCTGATCGTTAGCAATAAATGCCCGTTGCTCCCATAGCGTTTGGCCGGGAGGCGGCGTGACGCCACCCACAATAACATCACCAACTTCGCCTTCTGCATGAGCAGAAATCACATGTAGGGTTTTGCTACTACGCATATAGACTCCTTATTGTTGTTATTCATTGAGCGCTTTTAGCGGTTAAACCGAGCAGCAGAAAATGGCTGCATATTGAGAGGAGTAGGCTCCTTTTTTGCCAAGGCTGCAACTAGTTCGGCTGTGCCTGCCGCTTGCGTTAAACCTAAGTGGCCATGACCAAAAGCATAAATAACACGATCTGATTTAGGTGAGCGGCTAATAACAGGCAAGCTATCAGGCATGGATGGACGGAATCCCATCCACTGTTTTCCATTCTCCTTTTTCAAACCGGGTAAAAACTTTGCGGCTTTATTCAGAAGCACTTCAGCACGTTTGTAGTTTGGCTTGAGGTCTAATCCTCCCAGTTCAACTGCGCCTCCCACGCGAATGCCCTCACCTATGCGGCTGACGACAAAACCGTGATTGCTGAAGGTGATATGGGTTTTAATATCGAAGGCGTTGGCCGGCAGTGTCGTGTTATAACCGCGCTCGGTTTCTAATGGGATCTGATCGCCGATCTGCTTAGCTAAAAAGTGTGACCATGCTCCCGCTGCAATAACCACCTGCTTTGCGCTAAATAGGCCTGAACCGTGATGCAATTCAACACCTTGATCTATGAGTGCTAGTTGCTCGATGGAGGCGGTTGTGATTCGCCCACCTGCTTTTAGAAATTGGGCCGCCAAGTGTTCGGTCCATTCTGCTGGATCACAGGTGTTTATCCACTCGGGTGTGAAGCCCGCATGGGTAAACCGAGGATGAATGCCCGGTTGAATGGCAGCAATGGCTGCTGGCGATTCCAAAAGTTCAAAAACAACCCCATGATCTTTACGAACCTGCCAGTTAGGTAAGCTCGCCTCGAACTCTTGTTCTCCCTCATAGAGTTGCAGTTGTCCCTCTCTGCGGATTAGGGCTTCGCCGTTAACCGCTTTAATCTGACGTTCCAGTGCCGCTTTGGACAGCTCCATCAAACTGGCTTGCGCCGTTATTGCGGCTTGGTATTTGTCGGCCCAGCTTGAGCGCCAGAACTTCAGCATCCAAGGGAGAATTTTAAAGGCGTAACGGGGTGGAATAGAAAGGGGGCCTAACGGATCAAGCAGCCATTTAGGTGCTTTGCGCATAATGCCCGGTGTCGCAAGCGGTACAATATCTGCAAACGCAAAAGCACCAGCATTTCCGCAAGATGTTTCTTTAGCAACGCCTTTACGGTCAATCACTAAAACTTGATGTCCTTCGCTTTGCAACTTTAAAGCAGTGCTGATGCCGATAATGCCCGCACCGATAACAATGATGTCGTGAACTTGGGTGGTGCTCATAAGGTAATCCATGTCGTAAGGTGTAAAGCCGATAGGGAAATGGCAAGCAAAAGGCAGTTGGTTAACCAAACTGCCTTTAGATCAACACATCAACCATTGCCCAGTTGGATCCCGTGACGCAACGGGTCGCTTGGGTTACTAATGAGTGTTGCTTCGCGCGTTACAAAGGCCTGACCCCTAATGCAAGGGATGACCGCTCCATCGACTGTTGGCTGATAACGTAGGTAGTAACCGCTACCAATGACGCTTTCTTGATAGATCTCTTCATCTGGCGCTAGCAAGCCATCTGCCGCCAAACACGCCAGTCTAGCCGAGCTACCCGTACCACAAGGTGAGCGGTCATAGGTGCTATCAGGGCACAGTACAAAGTTACGACTATGTCCTTTTTCTGTTAGCGCAGGTCCATACAGAATGATGTGATCAATAATGCCATCGTTCGTGCCGGTGGGTTTATTCGCGTCAATCGCGTTGCGAATAGCTAAAGAGGTTTCAGTCAACGCGCGGATGTTACTCGGTTTCACATCTACGGGACTTTGATTCACAAGGAAGAACCAGTTGCCACCCCAAGCGACATCACCGACCACTTCGCCGATTCCCTCGACCTGTACTTTGAGATCTTTATGCAGCCGGTAGCTTTTGACGTTCGTGACAGAAACGGTATTGGTGTCGGTTAAGGTAATCTCAACAACACCTACGGGGGTTTCTAGTTTATGGGTACCAACGCCAATTTTACCTAGATGAGCAAGCGTAGCTGCGACACCAATGGTGCCGTGACCACACATACCTATGACGGCCGCTGCGTCAAAATAGATAACGCCAGCCACACAGTCCGGTTGCGTAGGTTCAACCAGCATGGCGCCGACCATCGCTTCTTGCCCATAAGGCTCTGAGACGGCCGCGCGATAAAAGTCTTGATGTTCAGTGGCGAGCTTGTGCGCACGCTCTGCCAGAGAGCCCGATCCGAGATCGGGGCCTCCGGACAGGATAACGCGGGTAGGCTCGCCTTCAGTATGGCTGTCTACAACATGCATTCTGCAATTACTCCGCCTTGTTTGCTCCATGCTGCAAACCAGGTTTTGAATAGGTTGTATTGAGTTTCACAGTAAAGGCGCTGTGCATCATTTAACTTGTCGGTTTCGTTGAAGTGTAGGTTGTATTCCTCTTCACCGTTCAGTACCAGTAGGTATTTGAAGAAGAGAACCAGCTCTGGGCCTTCATCAAAACTAGCCAGTACGCCAAGCGCTTCTTCTAGTTCTTGAGCGCGAATGCGTGCTTGCACATCGCCGCTGGCCGCTTTTTTAGCTAACGCACACAGGAGTAAAACTTCTTTAGGTAGTGCGGTTCCGATACCTGTAATTGTGCCGCTAGCGCCACAATTTACAAAACCATGATAAACGCCCGTATCCACACCTACCATCAAGGTTACATCGTCGCTTTTTGATGTGATGTTTTCAGCAGCGTAACGCATGTCTTCTTTGCCGCCAAACTCTTTGAAACCAAATAGGTTCGGATGCTCTTCACGTAGTGCAAAAAATAGATCCGCACGGGTAGCAAAGCCATAAACTGGGCTGTTGTAGATAATAGCAGGGACGCTAGGTGCAGCTGCAAGAATGGCTTTAAAGTGTTCTTTTTGCGCAGCAATAACGGAGCCACGAGACAGCACGCGAGGAATAACCATCAAACCTGCCGCACCTACTTTTTCAGCATGAGCTGCATGAGCAACCGCTGATTTTGTATTGATCGCGCCAGTGCCCACAACAACAGGAATGCCGGCATTCACGAGTCGTTCAACGCCTTCCATGCGCTGCTCATCAGTCAATAGAGGCCAGTCCCCCATAGAGCCACAGTAAACAACCGCAGACATACCCGCCGCGATCATCTCTTTACCTTTTTTGACTAAAGCATCGTAATCTGGAGTGCGATCAGCTTTGCACGGAGTCATAAGTGCAGGGATAGTACCGTTGAAAATTTCCTTGTTCATTCTTATACCTTTTGTCATAGACGTAGAGTTAACTCAGCTCTTAATAGCTGATTAAACTGATATGTTGTTTTAGTCGGTGTTGCTTAACGGACGTTAGCTAAAAACTTACGCAGATTTGCCGACGTGGGGTCTGCAAATATCTGTTCTGGAGGCCCAATTTCCTCCATGATGCCACCATTGAAGTAGGCAACACGGTCAGAGACATCTCGCGCAAAGCCCATCTCATGAGTGACACAGATCATGGTCATTCCCTCTTCTGCGAGTAGGCGCATCGTATCCAGTACTTCACCTACTTTTTCGGGATCCAGTGCTGATGTGGCTTCATCGAACAACATGTACTGAGGTTCCATGGCCAAAGCGCGGGCGATTGCAAGCCGTTGCTGCTGTCCACCAGAAAGTGATGAAGGGTAGGCACTAAGCTTTTCAGCTAAGCCAACATGGCGCAGTTGTTGTGCAGCGATCTCGCGTGCTTCCTCTTTTGAAACCCCTTTGACTATGCGTGGAGCCAAGGCCACGTTTTCCAAAGCGGTTAAATGTGGAAAGCTGTTCCATTGCTGAAATACCATGCCTAGCTTTTGGCGTAGCTTATTGATGTCGGTCGACTTTGCATGGACATCAATGCCATCAATCTCTACAGAACCTTGCTGAATCGCTTCTAGTTTATTGATGCAGTACAGCAGGGTTGATTTACCCGAACCGGATGAGCCGATGACCGATAGAACCTCACCTTTATTGACATCTAAGTTGATCCCTTTCAGGACGTGAAGATCACCGAAATATTTATGAAGGTCTCGAATCTGGATCATTTTGCCCACCTTTCTTCAAACTTGGTCGCATAGCGTGAAATTGGATAAGACAGAGCGAAGTAGAAAGCGCCTGCCAGAGCCAGGATTAAGAACGGCTCTTGTGTACGTGTAATTAAGATTTGGCTTGCCTTTAACAACTCCACATAGCCGAGTACAGATACCAAAGCACTGTCTTTCATAACGCCAAGGACAACACCAATCCATGCAGGGAAAACAGCACGGCCACCAATCGGTAGAACGATATAAAAGATATCCTGCCAGTAGCTCAGTCCTAGAGAGCGAGAGGTCCAACGCATCGACGGTGCAACCGCCTCAATCCCTGCACGTGCAACCTGTGCTACCAATGCGGCTGTATACAGCGTGAGAATGACAACCCCAGAAAGGAAGGGGTCAAGATTCAAACCAATAATCGGTGCGAAGTTATAAAAAAGCACAAGCTGGATAATTAACGGAACCGATCGAAAAATATCCAAAATGGGATTCAGTGAGAGAGCAGCAGCCCATTTACCCTCATAAAGGATCCAGCCAAACAGACCACCCAACAGTGTTCCGATAGAGATCGACAGTACGGATATGAGCAATGTCTTCCATGCGGCTTCGCCTAGAAACAACAGATCTGACGGTGTGAAACCACTAAAGAAACTAATAGATTCTTGCATGATTAACCTCTGTTAGTAGCGGAAAAGACGCATGGCGAGTAAGCGAGAAACGCCAAGAATAATCTTCACAATCACGTAATAGATGATGGCGGTAACTGCAAAGTACTCAAAAATTCGGAACGTGCGGCTCGCAAAGAATTGCGTTTCACCGCTCAGCTCACGGAAGCCGATCAGCATGCCCAAAGATGACATCAAAACCGCCCAAACCATTTGATTGGTAATCGGGTGGTAAACGATGCGGAA
>Ga0193959_1001013_pt1 | contig 11387 bp, 11 predicted proteins | sample FB_2_MG_FD_140333 | JGI IMG/M metagenome (GOLD analysis project Ga0193959, IMG submission 140333) | Microbial mat bacterial communities from the Broadkill River, Lewes, Delaware, United States - FB_2_MG | ecosystem: Environmental > Aquatic > Freshwater > River > Microbial mats | place: USA...
AATTGCAATTGCAATTAAATAATAAATTAATTGAGGAACTTCACCTTGGTATAAAAAGATAGTCCCTAAAATAGCAATTGTCATACCAGCAGCTGCAATTAAATTTCCTCTTCGTGCAGTTTCTGGATGCCCTAACATTTTTAAACCTAAAATGTAGGTTACAGATGCTATTAAATAAATAAATTCTAAACTAAATATATATTCCATTATTTTTTCTTTTTAAACATTTCTAACATGCGATCGGTAACTACAAATCCACCAACCACGTTTAGTGTACCTAATAAAACAGCAACAAAACCTAATGATAATGCTAAAATATTATCTGGTTCAGCTCCTAGCATTACTAAAATAGCTCCAATAATTACAACACCGTGTATTGCGTTAGCACCTGACATTAAGGGTGTGTGTAAAACCGCAGGTACGTGACCAATTACTTCAACTCCAACAAATATCATAAGAATTACGATATATATCATTTGGAGGTTATTGCTTATAAAATCTATAAATTCTGTCATATTTATTCAGTTTTTCCGTTTTTTCTAATTTTTCCGTCTTTAACTATTAAAGTTTCATCTGTAATTTCTTCTTCTAAATCCCACTTAAATTCAGTTTTATCCGTTAAGTGTTTTATAAAATTCAGCATATTTTTGGCATATAAATCACTTGCATTGGTAGATACACTTTCAGGAGAAATAGTGGTTCCAATAATTTTTACACCATGTTTAACTACTGTTTTACCCATTTCACTTAATTCACAGTTTCCTCCTTGTGCTGCTGCTAAGTCTATTAAAACTGCTCCATTTTTCATATGTTTCACTTGTTCTTCAGTGATTAAAACAGGAGATTTTCTTCCAGGAACCATAGCAGTTGTAATAACAAGATCTGCTTGGAATAATGATTTATCAACTGCTTCTTTTTGTTTGCGAGCATATTCTTCAGAAGCTGCTTTAGCATAACCGCCTTCAGATTCTTCACCAGTATTATCAACTGTAATAAATTTAGCACCTAAAGATTCTGTTTGTTCTTTGGTTTCTAACCTAATATCAGTTGCTTCAACAACAGCGCCTAAACGTTTTGCAGTTGCAATTGCTTGTAAACCAGCTACACCTACACCATAAATTAACACTCTTGAAGGAGTTATGGTTCCAGCAGCGGTCATCATTAAAGGAAAAATTTTGGTCATTTCATAGGCTCCTAAAATTACCGCCTTGTAACCCGCTAAGTTATTTTGCGAGCTTAAAACATCCATATCCTGTGCTCTTGAAATACGTGGCATAGCATCCATAGAAAAAGCAGTAGCACCTTTATTTGCAATTGCTTTTATGAGTTCTGGGTGAGATTTATGGAATAATTGACTCATTAATATTTGTCCTTTATCTATTAGCTTTAAATCTTCATCATCAAAAGGATTTATTTTTATAAGAATGTTAGCTTCTTTAAAAACAACACCTCTTTTTTCTACTATTGCACCTATGTTGGTATAGTCAGAGTCTTTAAAAGAGGAGGTTGAACCAGCATCTTCTTCAACCAAAACATCAAACCCAAGTTCAATGAGTTGCTTGGCGATATTTGGCGAAATAGAAACGCGTTTTTCACCTAATTGTGTTTCTTTTAATATGCCTATTTTCATATTTGTACGGTTTTATTACTTGTGAAATTTATATATTGATTTTTTAAATTTTGAATTTGGAAGAAAATTAACGGAGTTGTAAAAAAAAGAAAACTAGTGTATAAACTAGTTTTAAAATAATGAATCTCGTTTAACAAAAATACACCCAAAACAATAAGATAAATAAAGTTAGTGGAGTTACTAATTAAAAACAGGGATTCTTTATTAACATTCATTTTAACAATGTATTAATACTTGTCAAAGGTAAATATATATAATTATTTGCCTATAAATATTGATAAAAATCACATTTTTACTCAATATGTAATTATTCATTAATATATTGTTAATTGTGTAATAATTATTACCAAAATAATTGTAAAATCATATTTTTTTTTAATTAAAAATTAAATTGGAATTATTTAAATTTATAGATGTATTGGAATTGATTTATATTAGATTCTATAGTATTTTTACATAAAATTTGATAGTTTGAAAATAACATTTTTAGGTACCGGAACTTCTCAAGGAATTCCTGTCATAAATTCTAATCACCCCGTTTGTTTTTCTTCAGATAAAAGAGACAAACGCTTGCGTGTTTCAATTTTGATTGAATGGAATTCTAATACTTATGTTGTAGATTGTGGTCCTGATTTTAGGTATCAAATGTTAAGAGCAAAAGTAAATAAGATTGACGGAGTTTTATTTACCCATGAACATTCAGATCACACAGCAGGCTTAGATGATTTGCGTCCTTACAGTTTTCAACTAGGAAACGTTCCAATATATGCTCAAAAAAGAGTGTTAGAAAACTTAGAGAGAAGGTTTGATTATATATTTGAAGAAAAAGATAAATATCCTGGAGCTCCAAGTGTTGAACAGTTTGTAATTGATAAACATCCTTTTAATTTAAATGATTTAAAAGTGGTTCCAATAGAAGTCAATCATGGCAAACTAAAAATACTAGGGTATAGATTTAATAAGGTAGCTTATTTAACCGATGTTAAAACTATTGATATTGAAGAAAAAGAAAAATTAAAAAACTTAGAAGTTCTTATAATTAATGCTATACGTTATAAACCACATCATTCTCATTTAAATTTAGAAGAAGCTTTAAAACTTATTGAAGAATTAAAACCCCAAAAAGCTTATTTAACACATATAAGTCAACATTTAGGGTTTCATGCTGAAGTAGAACAAAAACTTCCAAAAAATGTATTTTTAGCGTATGATGAGTTGGTTTTAGAAATTAATTAACTTTAATTAAGTGGTTATTCTTGTTAAATTCCTAAAGTAATTAAACTTTTTACTTTGTGATAAATCAAAGCAGCTTTAATACATTCTTTTAATTCTAATTCTGGGATTTTTTGATTTAATTGAAAAACAATTGCTCTTTTTCCTTCATATTGAAATTTATGGTCAAAAATCAACCTAAAAGTGTCAACCAATCTGCTTGTACATTGAAAATACATAGCATATTGGTTTGGCGATTTTTCTTTCCAATCTATTCGTAATGTACTGCCATTTTTAGTAATATAACTGGGTTCTCCCCATTTTAAAGTTTCTTCTAAAACTGTTATTTCTTCTGTTTCTTCGGCGGTTTCTATAATTAATTTACGTAATTGTTGCATTTTATCTCTAACAAAGCTGGGATAATTTGCAAAAACAACTTCTACTTTAGGGTTTGTTTTTAATCTTAGGTTGCTCATTTAATTCTTTTTTATTTGAGACAAATAATAATAATATTATTTGTTAGGTGAACTTTTTAGGTAAAAAGTAATAGTACCTCCATCTTTAATATCGTTATACTTTAATAAGTAAGAATTAATAAGTTTTCCATTTACTTCAACTTTTTCAACATACACATTTTTTTTACTTTGGTTCACAGTGTTTATAGTAATGGTTTTTCCGTTTTCTAAGTGAATTGTTGCTTCTTTTACTAAAGGACTTCCTATAGCATATTCATTTGAAGCTGGAGTAACAGGGTAAAAGCCTAAAGCACTAAACACATACCAGGCACTCATTTGACCTGCATCATCGTTACCACATAAGCCATCTTCACCATTACTATACATAGAATCCATAATCATTCTAACTCTTTCTTGAGTTTTATGAGGATGATTTGTCCAATTATATAAGTATGGAATGTGATGACCTGGTTCATTTCCATGGACATAATTTCCAATGATTCCATCACGAGTAATGTCTTCATTTTTCTCAATATATTTATCGTCAATTTCAGTAGTAAAGATATAATCTAAATGTGCTGAGAATTTATCTTTTCCACCCATTAATTCAATCATTTGATCTATCTCATGTGGAACGTACAAGCCATAATTTAGAGCATTTCCTTCTATAAAACCTTGTCCGTGTGTATCAATAGGATCAAATTCTTTTCGCCAAGTTCCATCTGTTAATTTTGGACGCATATATCCAATTTTATTATCATAAACGTTTTTATAATTTTTAGAACGATTTAAATAGGTGTTATAAACAGTTTCATTTTTTGCCTTTTTTGCAATTTGAGCAATACACCAATCATCAAAAGCATATTCTAATGTTTTTGAAACGGAAGAAGAACTTTTATCTTCAGGTACGTAACCTAAATTCATATAATCACCTATACCATCAAAATAGGTTAAGGTGGCTGTATTTTCAGCAGCTTTTAAAGCTTTATTTAAATCTACATCTGTGGTTCCTTTTACTATTGCGTCAGCAATTACAGTTACAGAATGATAACCAACCATGCACCAGTTTTCGTTTGCATAATGACTCCAAACAGGCAACATATGATGAACACTTTGGTCATGATGCGCTAACATAGATTTTACCATATCGTTATTTTTTGTTGGCTGAATAATGTTAAAAAGTGGATGTAAAGCTCTATAAGTATCCCAAAGTGAGAATATTGTATAGTTGGTAAACCCCTCAGATTGGTGAATATTTTGATCTAAACCTCTGTATGCACCATCTACATCTTCATAAATAATTGGACCTAACATGGTATGGTATAATGCGGTGTAAAATGTTTCTTTTTGTGCTTTTGTTTCAGTGTCAACAACAATTTTATTGAGTTCATTATTCCATTTTTGTTGCGTTTCTTGTTTAGTTTTTTCAAAATTCCAATGAGGTATTTCAGCGTATAAATTTTTTAAAGCGCCTGCAGTACTTGTGTTTGAAAGTGCGAATTTAATTTTTATTACTTCATTTTCTTCTGTATCAAAATTAAAATAAGCTCTTATATTCTTTCCCGCCATTTCAGGAAAATTTTCAGTTTCATTAAATCTTCTATAAAACCCATTGTATTGGACTTTATCATATTTTTTGTGACCATAACTTTTAAAAGACTTTGAAAACTGCATAGCAAAAAATACTTTTTTTGTGCGTGCCCAACCGTTGGTTTGTCTGTAACCTGTTACAAGAGAATCGTTTTCAACACGAATAAAGGTCCAAACATTTTTATCATCATAATTATAAATATTTGAAATTAAATCTAAGATTATATGAGAATTTTTAGATTTTGGAAATGTATATTTATGAAATCCAACTCTATCCGATGCGGTTAATTCAGCTTTAATATTGTAATCATCTAATTGTACGCTATAATAACCAGGTTCAGCGAATTCATTTTTGTGAGAAAATTGAGAATGATATCCACTTTGAGGTATTTCAGCTTTACCTGGTTCTAAATTAAGTTGACCTGTTGTGGGCATTACTAAAAAGTCACCTAAATCAGAATGACCAGTACCGCTAAAATGAGTGTGACTAAAGCCAAAAATAGTGGAATCATTGTATTGATAACCCGCACAATATTTATAAGTTTCTGGATTGTATTTTCCATCAATAAACATTGGTTGTTGGTTAGTTTCTGGACTTAATTGCACCATTCCAAATGGAGTAGTAGCACCAGGGTAAGTATGCCCCATATTTTTGGTACCAATAAATGGGTTTACATAAGGTAACAAATTTATTGCAAGAGATTTTTTAGTAGTATCCACGTTGTTTTCTTTTTTTTGAGAGCACGAACTTACCATTATAGTGAAGATGATTATGATTGCAGAATATTTCATATTAGTTGATTATAATTTGATATTTTATTAATAAGCCAGCAATTTCATTTAATGAAAATTTAGCGTTTTTAATATTGTTTATTTCTGGATTTATATTGTAGTTGTAAGAAGTTCTAAAATCAACTTTTTCTAGATTTGTATTCTCAAAAATTGCATTTTTTAAGTTGCAATTTTGAAGGGTAGAATTTGAAATATCTGCGGAAGTAAAATCAGTTTCAGTTAAATCGCAATTTACAAATTTGGTATTTTTTAATGTAAAATTAAAAAAGGAGGCTAAATTAAGTTGACAGCTTTCAAAGTTGACACAAAATAAAAACGGATTACATTCACTAAAATTTAAACCAACGAGCTTACACTTTTTAAATATCACATCTTTTAAGGCAGTATTTTTAATAATGGAATTGCTAAAGTTACAATCTTCAAAATTACACTCAATAAATTCATAATTAGATAAATGGATGTTAGAAAAATTGCAATTCACAAAGCTGCAATTATCATATTCTCCCTTTATTAATGCTGTTTCAGAAAAATTAATTGCTATGAATTTTTTATTTTCTATATAGTTGTTTATCATCCTATAAAATTAAGCTTTTTATAGATGCTACAAATTTTCAATTAAAAAAAATAATGAAAAATAATAAATGAATGAATGTTTATTCATAAATTTGCAAATAAAAAAATGTTCAAGTTATGGCGCGAAAAATTGATGAAGATAAAATAAAGAGAATTAAAGAAGCAACCATGAAAACGATTGTTGATTTTGGTATAGAATCAACAACTATTGCTATGATTGCAAAAAATGCCGATGTTAGTGGGGGCTATTTGTATAGAACTTATTCAGGAAAACAAGAACTTATTAATGAATTATTTTATGAGAAAGTTATTTCTTTAAATAATGAGTTAGCCTTTTTACTGAGTTTAAATCCAACAAGCATTCAACCCCTTTTAAAAACTTTCATAGCAAATAGAATAGTTTATTTTTTAAATGAGCCTATCGCTTCAAATTTTTTCTATCAACTACTTCATAATGATAATTTTAAGCTAGCAGGTGACTTACAGCAAAGTGTAGTTAATATGATGCAAAAAATTAAATCTATTGGCATTAAAAGCGGTGAAATAAGTGAAAAAATAACATTGTTCAATTTATACTTTTATATATTAATTTATCCAGTAGATTATATTCACTTCAAGCGTAAAAATATTTTTGAAAGTAATGTAATAAATACCAACGATATTACTAGTTTGACAAGTACCATTTTAAATATTTTAAAAAATTAAGAATGAGAATTACGTATTTAAATTTAGTATTTAAACCCTCTAAAAGTATAGTTTGTCTACTGTTTTTAGCAACTTCAATAAGTTATAGTCAACAGCTAACTTTAAAAGAAGCACATTCATTATTACTCTCTGAAAATGGAGAAATTTCTGCCTCTAATTTTGAATTAAAGGCAGTAAATGAAGAACATAAAGCTACTAAATCTTTATACCTACCTAAAGTTGGAGCATCAGGTAGCTATTTAAGATTAGATGAAGATATTAAAGTTGATCTAAATCCGCAGCGCAATATGATTGGTGGATTGTTACAAATTTCAAATCCTGCATTAGTATTAGGAGATTGGAATGTAACATTACAAGAAAAATACCTTGGATTTGCTACTGCAGATTTAGATATGGTTCTTTTTGCTGGTGGGAAAATTAATGCTGTAAATAAAGCGTCTGAAATAAAATATCAATTGGCAGAAACCCATCATCATCTTAAAGAAGAGGAGTTAACTGTAAAATTAATCAACTATTATTTTAAGTTAAAATTAGCTGAGGAAGCTTTAAAACTTAGAAAAGAAGTTTACCAAACCGTTTTATTACATAACCAAAAAGCAACAAAGTTTTTTGAGAATGGCATTATGCCAGAAGTTGAAACTTTAAATGCTAAAGTTGCTTTGTCGAATGCTAAAAGGGAACTTTTGGCTGCAAAAAAAGATGTTTCATTGGCACTTACGGCTATTCAAAATTTAATAGGTACCACAAATTTTAAAACTGTTTCAAGTGCCTTCATTCAACCTACTATTTTAGAACCTTTAGCTGATTTTCAAGAAGATATGTTATCTGAAAATAAACAACTAAAAACAATTCAACAAAATTATAAGCTAGCTAAAGTAGGAGTAAAAGTTGAAAATAGCGAGTATTTTCCTAAAGTTGCTTTAAAGGGGAAGTATGTATTATGGAAAGACAATCTTCCTTTAGTAGATACTAAGTGGTTTGCTGGTATTGGTGTAAAATGGGAACTTTTTGATGGTTTTAAAAGAGAACACCAAATAAAAGCTTCAAAATTTAAAGTAGCTCAAGTGGAACAACTGAATAAACAAGCAAAATTAAATTTATTAACCTATACAGAAAAATTATACAATACCTTACAAAAAGAACTTGAACAATATGAAAGTTTAGCAGCAGACCAAGCCTTAGCTGAAAAACTAAGGTATATGAGAATGAGAGCTTTTGAAGAAGGTACAGGAACTTCATTAGAGGTTGTAGATGCAACATTAAAGCTAACTGAAATAAAATTATATAAAATAAAAGCCCTCTGTCAATATAACATAACGTATGGAGAGCTAATGGTTCAATTAGGAAAAACAGCTACTTTTTTAAATCAAATTTAAATTTATTATGAAAAATATTAAACTTATAAAATCATTCATTAGCATCATAGTTATTGCAACTGTACTGCTATTAGGTGTTTGGCTAATTAATAAACCGAAAACTATTGTTTTGCAAGGTAGAATAGAGGCTAAGGAAATATATTTAGCAGCCAAAATACCTACTAGAATTAATACTTTTGAAGTTAAAGAAGGAGCAAGTGTTACAAAAGGACAATTATTGGCAACTTTAGAAAGCCCCGAAATATTAGCAAAAGAAGCACAAGCTTTAGCACTACATGATGTAGCTACTGCACAAAAAAATAAAGCGCTAAATGGAGCTCGTAAAGAAGAAATTAATGCTTCCAAAAGCATTTATGAAAAAGCCAAAGTAGGGGCAGAAGTAATGAAAAAAACTTATGAACGTATTGAAAATTTATATGACGATGGAGTAGTTTCGGCTCAAAAAAAAGATGAGGTTTTTGCCCAAAAAGAAGCCGCTTTAAAAGATGAAGCTGCCGCATACAATGCTTATAAAATTGCACTAAAAGGAGCTAGAGTAGAAGATGTAGAAGCTGCAAGTGCAATGGTAAAACAAGCTTCTGGAGCTTTAAGTGAATTGGAAAGTTATAAAAATGAACGAAATATTGTTTCTCCAATTAATGCAGAGGTGCTAAATTTTTTACCAGAAGAGGGTGAGCTAATAGGAGCAGGGTATCCTGTAGTTCATTTGGTAGACATTACCAATAGTTATGCGGTGTTAAATATTAAAGAAACGATGTTATCTAAGTTTAAGAAAAATGCTGAATTTATTGCAACAGTTCCAGCATTAAACAATAAACAAATTACTTTTAAAATATATTATATAGCACCTTTGGGCGATTATGCTACGTGGAATGCTACAAAGGCTACTGGAGATTTTGATGTTAGGACTTTTGAGATTAAAGCCACACCAGTAGGTGAAGAAGTTGAGTTAAGACCAGGGATGAGTATTTTAGTTCAGGCATCACAATTTGACTAATATGATGAAATTACTATTAAAAATAGCGAAACGTGAAATTGCTTTGTTGTTTTCAACAAAAACTACTTTTGTTTTTGCAATTGTTTTACCTTTTGTTTCAATGTTTTTTTTTAATACGTTATTATCCAACGGAGTTGCAAGAAATTTACCAATAACTGTTGTTGACCTTGATCATTCTTCAATATCAAGAAATATAATTTCCCAGTTAAATGCAACTCCTGAGTTAGAAGTAACTCATCTTCCTGTTAATCAATTAGAAAGTGAAGAGCTTATTAGGTTAGGTAAAATTTATGGAATTGTAACCATTCCAAAAAACTTTGGATTGGAATTAAAAAAAGGAATGCAAGTAACTATTTTAAATCAGTACAATAGTAATGTTTTATTACCAAGCGGTTTAGAACACAAAGCATTTAGCAAAGTTATTGGAACAATTTCGGCAGGTATAGCTATTGAAAAACAGGTAAAAAAAGGTATTTCAGTAAAGAACGCTAAAATTAATTTTCAACCTATTTTAACAAATAATCATGTATTGTCAAATCCATATACCAACTATTCCTATTATTTAAACTCTGGATTTTTAACAATGTTTTTCCAATTATTTGTAATACTTACAACAATTTATAGCTTTGGCTCCGATTTAAAATATAGTAAAGGAGCAAAACTTGTTAAAATAACAAATGGAAATATAATAAGTATCATTCTAGGAAAGCTATTACCTTATACTTTGTGGTTTTTATTGGTTGGAGTGGTGTTGTTTATAAGTATGTTTGTACTGCAAGATTTCCCTATGAGAGGAAATAAACTAACACTTTTTGTTGGCTTATTTTTACTTATTTTGGCAAATCAATCTTTTGCCTTGTTGTTTGTTTCTATAAGTAGAAGTTTTAGAGAAGCTCTTACTGTAGGTTCTGGTTTTACAGCGGTTAGTTTATCTTTTTCGGGAATTACATTTCCTGTTTTTGGAATGCCTATACCAATGCAGTGGTTAAGTGAATTATTTCCTTTTACTCATTTTTTTGAACTATTTTTAGATCAAACACAAAGAGGTATTCCATTGTTTTACTCTTATAAATCTGTTGTAATGTTGGTGGTATTAACAATTTTTCCAGTTACTATCGGCTGGTTAAAGTTAGATAAATTGTTTAGGAAAGGTGTTTATCTTCATAGAATTTGAAAATGAAAAATTTGATCAAATCATATTATAAATTTAGAAATTTTTTTTGGGACGCATTTTTAACTGAATGGAATTCAATTAAAAGTGATAAAGCAGTGGTAAGTACTTTTTTTTCAATAAGCATTATCATATTAGCATTATATACTTATATTTATTCCAATGAAGTTGTTAAAGATGTACCAATTGCTATTGTTAACCTAGACGCATCTAAAACAAGTAGAGATTATATTTCTATGCTTGAAAGTACTGATGGGTTACATACAATTTCCACGTTTACCAATTTGCAAGAGGCAAAAGAGGCATATTATAAAAAAAAGGTACGAGGAATTGTGATTGTTCCTTCAAATTTTGAAAAGAATATTAGAAGTGGTCAACAAGTAGTAATTTCAACATTTTCAGATGCTTCCAATATGGTTTTTTATAAAAAAGTTTTAGGAGATATTACATTAATAAATGGCTACTTTAATGCAGGTATTGTAATTAAAAAATATATGTCTAAAGGAATGTCTTTTAATGAAGCGCAACAAAATTATAGTCCAATTAAGTCTGTTTCAAAAAGTTTATTTAATACAAGTTCAGGCTATGCTACTTATATAATTCCTATGTTAACTGCTTTAATTGTTCAGTTAGTATTATTAATTGGAATTGGAATTTTAAATGGTTCAAGACAAGAAACAACAACAACACATCAAAAGTTTCCTAGGCTGCTTAGTAAAGGAGGTACCATACCAGTTTTATTAGCAAAATCTAGTTTATATTCATTATTATTTGCAATTGTAATTCCAATTCAAATTGGTATAATTTATACAATTTTTAAGATACCAGTTAGGTCGTCTTTAACCACTGTTTATCTTTTTTTAATTCCTTATTTATTTTCAGTAGT
>Ga0193959_1001014_pt1 | contig 11379 bp, 14 predicted proteins | sample FB_2_MG_FD_140333 | JGI IMG/M metagenome (GOLD analysis project Ga0193959, IMG submission 140333) | Microbial mat bacterial communities from the Broadkill River, Lewes, Delaware, United States - FB_2_MG | ecosystem: Environmental > Aquatic > Freshwater > River > Microbial mats | place: USA...
TGCTAACATCTCTATAATAGGCCGCCATTATGCCGGGCCTGCCTGATTAAACCGTGAGCGTCGGTTCACTATTTTAGTCGGTATGCATCGGTATTTTCGGCATTAATTGCCAGGCTAGGGCATGTTATGATGGCAAGCTTGTAACTGCGCTAATCGCTATTCAGTACGCGATGTTTATTGATTGACGTTTATTGATCAACGCTTACTGACAGAGACTTATCGGCAAAAACTTTGTGATCACAGCGCTAACGCCATGTTCGATTTTGCGCCTTAATCTGTGCAAGCAAGGCACACACCACATTGCCACCGAGGTAGCAGTGTTTTTTTGTGATTAAGTCGCTTAAGTAATGTCGTTTCACCATTGATAACTAGGATTATATTTTTTGGCGCCAGCACTAATAGAACTCACTAATCTACACTGCGAAAGAGATCAGCGAGTGCTCTTTAGCGGTGTTAATTTTAGCATTGAGCCCGGTGATATCGTGCAAATCGAAGGCCCTAATGGTAGCGGTAAAACGACACTGCTGCGCGCATTAACCACACTCTCGCCGGATTATGAAGGCGAGATTCGTTGGCAGGGTACCTCTCTTGTCGACTCTAGTGCTGACTATTACGCTAATCTGCTGTTTATTGGCCACTTTGCGGGTGTTAAGAAAACATTGACACCGCGAGAGAATCTCCAGTGGCTTAGCGGTCTACACCAACCGGCAGATGTCACCGCGATCGATCATGCCTTACACGCCGTAGGCTTATACGGCTATGAAGATATGCCCGGTTATCAACTCTCAGCAGGGCAACAGCGCCGTATAGCCCTTGCCCGATTACACCTGTCAACGGCATGTGTCTGGGTACTCGATGAGCCTTTTACCGCAATTGATCACCAAGGTGTGAGCGAACTGGAAACCCTACTGAGCACACACGCTCGGCGCGGTGGTGTGGTTATACTCACCACTCATCAGGCGCTCTCGCTCTCAGGGGTTAAATCACTCAATCTCACCCATTACCAGCCTAAGTTTGCAGCCACTACAGCACAGCAGGTGTGCTCGTGAGTCAGTTGCCGCCATTATTGAGACCACTTGCCACTGTGCCATCGGCCGGGCAGGGGTTTTGGGTATTACTGCGTCGGGATTTAACCATTGGTTTTCGCCAGCGCGGGGATATGGTCAACCCCATTGTATTCTTTTTGATCGTTGTTACCATGATGCCACTGGGTATCTCGCCCAGTGCCCAGACACTATCGATGTTGGCACCGGGGCTGCTGTGGGTAATTGCTCTCTTGGCTAGCCTGTTATCCCTCGATGGTCTATTTCGAACAGACTACGAAGATGGGTCTTTAGAGCAATTGATCGCTAGCCCCCAACCGCTGTATTTTTTAGTCTTGGCAAAAGTCTTGGCCCACTGGTTAACCATTGGGTTGCCACTGACTATTGTAGCCCCGTTACTCGGGGTATTATTATCGCTGCCGGCCCAAGGCTATGTACCGCTATGGTTATCCCTATTCCTAGGGACCGGTATATTAAGCTTGATTGGCGCGATTGGTGCGGCCTTAACCGTGTCGTTGCGTAAAGGTGGCTTACTGTTATCACTGATTATTATGCCGTTATATGTACCTGTGCTTATTTTTGGTGCCAGTGCCGTACGCAGTGCTGTAGAGGGGCTTGCTATTGGTGGTATGCTCGCTATTTTAGGGGCTTTTTTATCCGCCGCGATAGTTTTGGCACCGCTGGCGATTAGCGGTGCGTTAAAAATGAGCGTGCAAAATAGCTAATATTTTATAGAACAATGACTTAGACAATATATTTATAATGATAATTAACGTACAGTGCGTGCACAGCGATAGTGCGTATTGGCTATAAACAGAGGTTTATTTTGAACTGGCAATGGTTTCATCGTTTAGGCTCCCCTCGGTGGTTTTATGAAAAAACCACACCTTGGATGCCTTGGTTACTGGTTGCAGGGCTTGGCTTTCTGGCAGTAGGTGCTATCTGGGGGCTTGGTTTCTCCCCCATGGATAGCAAGCAGGGCAATAGTTACCGCATTATTTATATCCATGTGCCAGCGGCCTTTCTATCGCTGGCAGGTTACTACTTAATGGCCATTGCAGGTGCTGTTGGCTTGATCTGGCGGATGAAACTCTCACATATGGTGATGAAATCAGCCGCCCCCATCGGGGCTGTATTAACCGCATTATCACTGATTACCGGTGCTATATGGGGCAAGCCAACGTGGGGTACTTGGTGGGTATGGGATGCGCGCATTACCTCAATGTTGATATTGCTGTTTTTATACTTAGGGATCATTGCACTACAAGGAGCCTATCAAAATCAAGATATTGCGAATAAGGCCAGCGCTATCCTAGCGCTTGTGGGTACGATCAATATCCCTATTATTTATAAATCGGTCGATTGGTGGTTTACATTGCACCAGCCTGCGACACTAAAGCTAACCGGGCCTTCGAGCATTGACCCATCAATGGCCTACCCATTAATTATAATGATTATTGGTTTTTATACGCTTTATACATGGTTACTGCTGCACTGGACTCGTGCAGAAGTACTCGATAGAGAGCAGCGAACCCAATGGGTAAGAGCACTATTGCTGAAAGCGTCATAGTGAATAACGTCGCGGTAGAACAAACAGAGCCCGGTGGCGTCTGAGTAGGGTTAAGTCTGAGTAAGATGAGTAAGATTAAAGAGGTGGAGAGTGAACTTTCAATTTGAATCGTTAAGTACATTTATAGACATGGGCGGACATGGGGCTTACGTCTGGTCGTGTTACCTGTTAACGGTAGTGGCGCTGTTATTGTTGATGTTGTATCCGCGCGCACGAAAGCGTCAACTGACCTTACAACTCCAGCGCCAGCAACGTATTGAGCAAGGGCAACCGGTTGCCCCACCACCTAGTGTCAACTAACAAGGTGCCCGCTAACAAACAGCACTTATCTTCGGTTTAAAACAGGTTATTGATTGATATGCATGCGCAACGTAAACAGCGATTATATTTAGTACTTTTTATTGTGGTATTTTCCAGTATTGCCGTTTTATTAATGGCCTACGCACTGCGTGAAAATATCAACCTTTTCTACCCGCCGTCAAAAATTATTGCCGGTGAAGCACCACTAGAAACGCGTATTCGCGCCGGTGGTTGTGTGATTGCCGGCAGCGTTGATCGCGCGCACGACAGCCTCGCGGTCAGCTTTCGCATTACCGACGGTATTGCCAATATGCTGGTGCGCTACGACGGTATTTTACCGGACTTATTTGCCGAAGGTGAGGCCGTCGTGGTCAATGGTAAGGTAAGCCAACAAGGTGAATTTATGGCCACAGAAGTGCTTGCTAAACACGATGAAAACTATACCCCCCCTGAAGTCGCCGATACGCTAAAAGAAAACCAGGTAGCCGTTGATGGCAGCGAACATGCCGAAACCTGCGACGCCCTTAAAGGCATGCTATAGGACACCACTATGATCCCCGAACTTGGACATTTCTCGTTAATACTCTCGCTGTGTTTGTGTATCTGCCTAGCAACCTTGCCGTTGATAGGTGTGTACACTAAAAATACCTTGCTAAGTGCCAGTTGCCGCGCACTTGCCAGTGGCAGTTTTGTGTTTTTGCTAGTGAGCTTCTTGTGTTTAACCTGGGCCTTTTTGCAAGACGACTTCTCCGTTAAATATGTGGCCAACCACTCCAACACACTGCTGCCGGTACAGTATAAAGTCAGTGCGGTTTGGGGTGGGCACGAAGGTTCACTGCTATTGTGGGGGTTAATTTTATCGACCTGGACATTTGCTGTGAGCCTGTTTAGCCGCAATTTACCGCTGGATATGCTAGCGCGTGTATTGTCGATTATGGGCATGATTGGCGTCGGCTTTTTACTGTTTATGCTGCTTACTTCTAACCCGTTTGATCGCATTTTACCCGGTGCCCCTGCCGAAGGTGGTGATCTCAACCCATTGTTGCAAGACCCCGGCCTTATTATTCACCCACCGATGTTGTATATGGGTTATGTGGGGTTTTCAGTGGCTTTCGCCTTTGCCATTGCCGCACTGTTATCGGGGCGCCTCGATAGCGCTTGGGCGCGTTGGTCGCGCCCTTGGACAACCGTTGCTTGGTCGTTCTTAACTGTAGGTATCGCACTGGGCAGTTGGTGGGCTTATTACGAGTTAGGGTGGGGCGGCTGGTGGTTTTGGGACCCCGTTGAAAACGCCTCGTTTATGCCTTGGCTGGTCGGCACCGCATTGATACATTCACTGGCAGTGACTGAAAAGCGCGGAGTTTTTAAAAGCTGGACTATTTTACTGGCGATATTTGCTTTCTCTTTAAGTTTGTTGGGCACCTTTCTCGTGCGCTCAGGGGTGTTAACTTCAGTGCATGCCTTTGCCAGCGACCCCGAGCGCGGTGTGTTTATTCTCGGCTTTTTATTAGCCGTAGTCGGGGGTTCCTTAACACTCTATGCCCTGCGAGCGCCGGTGGTAAAAAGCGTTACCCAGTTTGATATTCTCTCGCGCGAAACCTTTTTGCTGATAAACAATATCTTACTGGCTGTGATGATGTTAACGGTACTACTAGGCACACTCTACCCACTGTTTGCACAGGTATTTGGTTGGAAAGTCTCGGTGGGGCCACCGTACTTTAATATCGTTTTTGTGCCCTTGATGGCGCTGTTGTGTCTATGTCTTGGTGTAGGGCCACAAACCCTCTGGAAGCAAACCCGCACCCAGCGCATTATTGGCTTAATGAAGCACCCACTGATGCTCAGTGTGGCGATCGCGGTGATATTCCCCTTCGCCTACAGCGAGACCTATAAAATCACCGCTGCTATTACCGTCTTTATTGGTGCCTGGGTAAGCTTAACCACACTGGCTGATTGTGCCCATAAAGTGCGCCAGGCAAAAACCTGGCAGCGCGGCTTTAGTAAACTATCAAAAAGCTATTATGGGATGATGCTCGCACATATTGGCGTAGCTGTCACCGTACTGGGCGCCGGACTTAACACTATCTACAGTGACCAGCGCGATATTCGCATAGAGCAAGATCAACAATTGCTATTGGGTCGCTACCACTACCAATTTGAAGGCGTTAAGCAAGTTATGGGACCTAACTACCGCGCCCAACAAGGTACCATCAATGTCATCAGTGAGGGCAATGTTATCTCTGTGCTAAAACCTGAAAAGCGCCTTTATCTCTCCGGCGGTAATACAATGACAGAAGCGGCGATTGACTCTGGCTTTTGGGGCGATATTTATATTGCATTAGGTGAGCAATTAGAACCTAATAATGGCAAACAAGCCTGGGCTATTCGCATTCACGATAAACCCTTTGTTAACTGGATTTGGTTTGGTTCGCTCTTTATGGCCCTTGGCGGATTACTCGCCATTTTAGATAAACGCTACCGTTTGGCTAAAAAGGCACCGCAGCCTGAGCGCACGGGCGCCAATGCTACGGGCTCATCAATGGCCTCTGTAACGGCAACGACTGCGGCGTTAACCAATAGCGAGCCTAGTGCTTAACTGGCCGTTTAATTAACGTGCTTTTTACACAGCCTTTAATCGCGGGTATTCATAGTAACCATACAGCTATGAATGCCCGTGTAGTGATTAATAACAAAGAGAACAGCCCCTCATGCAGCGCTTAAAACTATTTATTCCGTTAGGCATTTTTATTGTACTGTCGATCTTTTTTTGGCGCGGTTTATCGATGGACCCTAATGAAATGCCCTCGGCGTTAATTGACAATGCCTTCCCGACCTTTAGCTTGCCCGCACTGGCTGATGAATCAACCACTATCGATAACACGGCATTTCCGCAAGATTTTTTTCTCGTCAATGTATGGGCCACTTGGTGTGTCGCCTGTAAAGTAGAGCACCCGTTTTTATTAACGCTCGCCGAGCAGGGTGTGGCTATTTTTGGTATTAACTATAAAGACAACTCCCCAGCGGCTAAGCAGTGGCTAACCGAACTAGGCAACCCGTACCGCGCCAATATTGTTGATGCCAGTGGCCGTTTAGGTATCGAGTTGGGCGTATACGGCGCACCTGAAACCTACCTAGTCGACAGCGCGGGTGTTATTCGCTACAAGCATGTCGGCATACTCGATCAACGCGCGTGGGACTTATTAATTAAACCTGTGATTGATGGTACAGTGGTGCAATGAGTGTGTCATAAAATGTGTATGGATAGATCGTGCCAATTGCTTTAGCCTCTACTTTATTATATTTTGTTTGCGAGAGATTCATCTTAGCGGGTTAAAACTATAACAAGGCGCTCACATAGGAACTATATAGAGAGGAACTATATAGAGAAGAGCTATACAGAGAGGAGCTATATAGGACAGTCACTTATAAAAAACCTATTTATTGCTTACCCTTGCTATTGCAAGAAAAGGTGCAAAATGAATACTTGTTTTCATCAAGAGAATGGTGATAAGTGGAGCGAGTCTATTGATTAAGCTGTTATGTGAAAAAGCCATAAGAGTAAGTCTACTTTTAATAGCTTTTATTTCTTTAACTTCAAATGCCTGTGTTATCGGGCCAAACGCTATTTCTGATCCGAATAAAATTAGATTTTCTTTGATTTCTGATCAGGATTCGTTTTGTGATAGCTGTGACATATTTGGTGCGGGTGCAGTGCCAGAGTATCAAGGTCAGCCTTTTTCACATGCTCTACTATCCGTATACAAATCATCAGAATTAGTATCAAAGACCTTGATATCTTCGAGTAGTTCTTCACAGATGATTGAGTTTGCGGCGATAGTGAGTAACGCATCTGATGTAGAGTATGAGCTAGTTTTAGAGTACGGCTCCGGGCGATGTACTTCTTATCAGTACATTTATAGCTCTAAGGCAAATACACATAACAAATCAAGCAAGAAGGACACCGCAAGCGGCGCCTCTTCTTGAGGGGTTAGCTTCAAACAAGGAAATATACACGATGATAAAAACTTCTATTAATCTCCAAGATAAATTTACAAAATTTTCAGAGCATTGGTCACCAAGGGTAGTGGCGGAAATGAATGATTACCAATTTAAGCTTGCAAAAATAGAAGGCGAGTTTGTTTGGCACGACCACAAAGAAACAGATGAAGTATTTGTTGTGATAGAAGGTGCAATGTCTATAGAGTTCCGGGATGGAAAAGTAGATTTAAAAGAAGGTGAAATGTATGTCGTCTCGAAAGGAGTCGAACATAAACCCTTTGCGGAAAAAGAATGTAAAATAATGTTCATAGAACCTCGTGGTATTGCAAATACTGGTGATGCTGGAGGAGATTTGACAGCAAAAGATGATGTTTGGGTATAAATAAAGCTAACAAGTTGTCGCATCGGAAAAATGTTATGCACTTCACTCCTTCGCAAGGCGGAGATGTAATCTGAAATGAGCATTGATAAGTTACATACATACGCTCTTATTGCACTTGGGACAGGTATTGCGGCAGGGTTTGTTACGTCTTCATTCTATAACGGGGATATAGAGCCAGGGTTAAAGGTCTGGGCCTTGTCAGTATCTCTATATCTCCCATTTTATGTATTACGTTCCGAAGCTAGAGAAAAGATACATATTCCTGGGTAGTTTGGAGGTTATGACTTTTATAAAGACAAATCGCTTAAAGCATTTAGAGCTGTTCAATGTGGCTACTTAGCTTTATCAATATATGTTTTTTTGAGTGTGTCATGGTCATATATCTAACAAGGCTATTAAAAACCGCGTTTTCAGCGCTGGACTCTGAGAGCAGACAGGGCTATAGGAGAGGCATAAGCTAAAACCCTTCGCGGGAATAGGGGGTTAGTGTGATTTAATTAGTATATAATTGTCAATGAGTGCCTGTCCCTGCGCTCGATCCACTAGCAAGAGAGGAGTTAGGTGTTATCTTTAGTGTAGGAGTGTTTGGAAAAAACCAAACCTATTTTGTGAGGGAGAAGGCTAGCGATATCCTCTCCCAAAAAATTAATGTTTGCAAGTAGTGTTTCAGACTTTGAATCAAGCTGTTGTAAAATAGCATAAGCCATTAGACTCTAATGAGTGTAGTACTATTTACAATTACAGAATATAAAATGTTCCAAACACATAACAATAATATGAAAAACACTCCTTTTTACCCGGCAGCCGCGTAAAAAAATCGAGCTCCGTTTATGTAAGCGTCATATTCTACACCTTCAAATAGAGAATTAAATGAAATATAGTAAATATCTACTGATCTTTATCCTTATTACAGTATCTCAAATTAGCTTTTCTTCTGAGAGAGGTTATTTTTATGAAATAGATATGTACCCTAAAAGACTCACGAGTAACTGTAGAGATGGCCTTGCAAATATATATGAAGAATGTGACTCCCAGATGGATATACTGAGGCTAGCTTTCGCTAAAGCTAATGAATCAGGGAAAACACTACTTATTGTATATGGTGCAGAGTGGTGCATCTGGTGCCACGTTTTTGATAAGTATATTAAAGGACAATATAAAAAATTTTCGTATAAATGGGAATATGATGGCGAAATACAAGAGTGGGATATGCGCGAGAGGGAAAACAAAAAAGCTAAGCGTCAAGCTAAAAAACTAAATAAATATGTATCTGAAAATTTTGTTGTTGCACATATAGAGGGTCATTTCTCACCTGACGGCATTGATGTAGTTGAGGCTATTGGTTTCGACGTAAATAAAATCAAGTATTTACCATTTATTTTTTCAATATCAAGGTCAGGTAAGTACGCTGATCATATGTTAACATCCGATGCGATACCTGGCCTATCAGTTCGTAAAGATAGTGGAGAGGATTATCGAGGCTTTAATAGAGATATATTACTTGAGCAACTGATTAAGCTTAAAAATTCAGCAGATAAAGATTAGATATCTTTAGCAAGGGCGTGCAATCTACAAACTGTCACGCTTTTTATTCCAAAATGCTAGCTGACTAAACCATTGATACCGATATTATGAACTAACAGGAAAAATATGATAACTATTGAAAAAGATACCAAAGCAGAAGAGATATTTATTCATGCTGCACCAGAAGATCTGAGAGGATTTGCAAAAAAGCTCTGGCAAATATCAGAAAAAGCCGAGGCTAAGGGTAAGCATAAAGAGCAGCTCACTACAAAGCTGGATTCCGATATTGAACTGTCGACTAAGACCCTTGTAGAGGGCAGTAAGCATAGCGTTGTTAAAAAATTAACGATTTCTAGCAGCATTAAGTAATAAATCATCTAGTCGTAGAGCCACCATACGTAGTGATATTGACTTATTTTTAAAGCAAGCTTACAACCTAGTCAGGCTCAGGTTTTGGGGAGCTAGAGGTTGAGGTAGGTTTTCCTTGGACAAGAAGTCTTAAGGAATTCAACTAGACACAGGCACAGCAAATTTAAATTGCACCTTCGCTGCTGGGATGCCCCAAATGATCACGCTGTGGGTGGCATTATAATTCAATGGACGTTTGATGTTGTTTTCAAGAATATTTAATAAAGAAAAGCCAAGGGTCTATGTTGGCGCACTGTTGGTTGCCTCTAAAGAAGATTTGGGGTGTTCAGATGGTTGGGGTTTGTTTAAGAGCGAAAATTTAGAGGAGGGGCTGAGAAAGAGCTTGAATTCGGCAATTGATCTTCCCTCGGTGGAGAGTAATAAAACCCCCAAAGAGACGGATTTAGTATTGGATTTAGTGGTAGTAAACCATCAAGGAGGTGAGTTCAATGGGTTTCATTCACTAGAGTTTTTTATCCCTATATTTTGGCGCCCTAAAGTAGAGGTTAGCGCACGGTTATATAATTTGGCGACAGGAAAGACCGTTTATTCTGCTGTATCATTAAAGAAAACCCCGTGGGGGCAATTCTTTAGCAGAGCTTTTAGTGTTAACGCAGTATTTAGGTTTAAACCATTGTTCGGTGCAAAAGATATGGAAATTCTACTGTGTTTAGCGGCAATAGACGTGTTAGAAAAATTAACAAAAAAATTATAGTGAAATGTTTAAATCGCCTTCGGCTCGGGCTGCAAAAAATGCAGTTATTTAAAGGGGTGTTATGAATAAAACATGATAAATAAATTAAGACTTATAGCCACAGGCATAACAGCTTTAATTTTTCTATCACCTTTGTTCCTATATTGGTGGGGGCTTGCAAACCTAAGTGAATTACCTCAACCTTCAAAAATTAAACTAACTGTTGAGCAAGAATTAGATATTTGGAAAAAAGAGAAGGAAATAGGCCCCCAAGAGTAAAAAAAGTAACCGCATATGGGTATATTCTAAGCGTTTATTGCAATGTTAAGGTAGGGCTATATGCTCAGGAATTGTATGTCTCAATATCCAGGGTTAAGAGTTAGTTCTTTAGCTATTCGCAATCAAGTTGCCTCACAAATCCACGGCAAAGGTAATATTGTTTGGCAATTGACATGGGTAGCCTATTCTATTTGGGTCACACGTAACTGGGATATTCATCAAATATTGGCCACATACCATGAAACCTACAACACCTACACAACACCTAATAAGTACATTAACCATCGCCGCAAACGTGGTGTAAGTTCACCCACGCCTTCCTCTTAATTCGTAATTCTTGCCATTGGTCAGGTAATTCAACATTTTGTTATAACCGATATATATAATCGGCTTCTAAGAATACATCAATTTATCACTTTTTGGACTTTACTCGCACTACAACGAAAGGACCCTGCCTATCATGTTAGACCATTCACTGAAAAAGATAACCGCAATACTCAGCCTAGTCATACTCACCGCATGCGGCGGTGGTGGCAGCAGCAGTGACAATAACAACAATAACGGTAGTGGTTCAGTCGATACCTCGCCAGATACCTTTACACTACTAGCCCAAACCGATACAGCGAGGGATACCGTCGTTGATTCAAACACCGTGACGGTCAGTGGTATCAATGCCGCCTCGGCGATTAGTATCCTTGGCGGCGAGTACTCCCTCGATGGTGGTGCTTATACGAGTAGTGCGGCAACAATCAGCAATGGGCAAACCGTGAGTGTTCGGCAAACATCCTCAGCAGATTTTTCGACCACCACTACCGCGACACTCACCATAGGCGGTGTTAATGGTGTGTTTTCGGTCACGACACTCGCCATTGATGAAACCCCTGAAACCTTCAGTTTTGTCGATCTAGCCGGTGTATCCATCGATACCGTGGTTGCATCAAATACTATTACTATCAGTGGTATTAATACATCGGTACCTATTAGTGTGACCGGTGGTGAGTACTCGATTGATGGTGCCCCTTATACCAATAGCGCAGGTGTGGTGAACGATGGCCAACGTGTGAGCGTGCAGCAAACTTCTTCTGGGAGTTTTGCGACCACAACAGAGGCTACCCTCACAGTGGGAACCTTTAGTGATAGTTTTGCAGCGACCACCATTACCGAGCCACTCGTGATGGAA
>Ga0193959_1001015_pt1 | contig 11366 bp, 11 predicted proteins | sample FB_2_MG_FD_140333 | JGI IMG/M metagenome (GOLD analysis project Ga0193959, IMG submission 140333) | Microbial mat bacterial communities from the Broadkill River, Lewes, Delaware, United States - FB_2_MG | ecosystem: Environmental > Aquatic > Freshwater > River > Microbial mats | place: USA...
CGCAGCATGACCGAGGCCGGCAAGGCTGATCCGGAGATTCACTGGTATGTGGCGGATCATGCCTTTGCCAACCCCACCGGTGCCCGCTACGACGAGGAGGATGCCGCGCTGGCCTGGTCACGCTCGCTGGCCTTTCTGCAGCAGCATCTGCAGCACTGATCAGAACGGGAACAACAGCGGCGTCAGCAGCAGGGTCAGCACCAGCGCAATCAGCTGCAGAGGAATGCCGACACGGGCAAAGTCGCTGAAACGGTAGTTGCCGGGGGTCACCACCAGCGTGTTGACCGGTGAGGCGATCGGGGTGGCAAAGGCGGTTGAAGCGGCGATGGCGACCGAGATCATCACCGGCTCCGGGTTGACGCCGAGCAGTTGCGCGGTGCTCAGGGCAACCGGTGCCACCAGTACGGTAGTAGCAGTATTGGAAATGAACTGGCTCAGCACCGAGGTAAGCAGGAACAGGCTGGCGCAGAGGACCAGCGGGCTGCTGTCGCCGATCAGGCTGACCAGATGCTGTACCAGAAAATCCAGTGCTCCACTGCGTTCCATTGCCAGTGCCATCGGCAGCATGCCGGCAATCAGAATCAGGCTGGTGGCGTTGAGTGAACGATAGGCTTCCTTGAGATTGACGCAGCCGCTCAGGATCATCGCTACCGCTGCCAGCAGGATAGCGCTGAGGTTGTCCAGCCAGCCGGTGGTCATGCTCAGCAGCATGGTGGTGAGAATGGCCAGTGCCAGCGGTGCCCGGCTGCCGTGTGTGGGGGCTTCTTCCAGTTCCGGCGGCACATTCAGTGCCACCAGTTCGCGGCTCTGGCTCAGGCTACGAATGCGCTCCCAGCTGCCGGCCAGCAGCAGGGTATCGCCGGGCGCAAGCGTGGTGCTGGCAAAGTGAAAACTCATCAGTTCCCGGTTGCGCCTGATACCGATCACACTCAGCCCCAGTCGCTCGCGCAGGCGCATCTGCTTCAGGGTCTGCCCGCAGAGGACGGACTCCGGCGGCAACAGCACCTCGGCCAGACCGGTATTCTGTTCCAGACGGCGGATATCAGCGGCACTGCAGTCACGGCAGCGTAATGACTGCTCGGCACACAGCTGGTCGATACACGCCCTCTCGGCATATACCAGCAGTTGATCGCGGTACTGCATGCGAGTATTGGCCAGCACTGGAATCAGGCTGGACAGCCAGCCGCCGCTGCGTGAAATGGCGATCACCGTAACCTCATATTCGGATCGCAGCATTGCTTCGGCCGGTGTCTTCTGTGCCAGTGGACTGCCTGGCAGAACCTCCAGTCGGTGCAGCTGGCAGGACAGATTGTAACGATCATACAGGCTGGAGATGCCGCTGCGGGTCTGCAGGCCTTCGCTGGACTGGTTGGGCAGCAGGCGGCGTGCCGGCAGCATCAGATAGATCATGCCGGCGATTAGAATGGCCAGGCCGAGGGGCGTGAAATCGAAGAAGCCGAACGGCTCCAGCCCGCTGCTGTGCATCTGGCTGCTGACGATCAGGTTGGGCGGGGTACCGATCAGTGTCAGCATGCCGCCGATCAGGGCGGCGAAGGCCAGCGGCATCAGCAGTCGCCCCGGAGCCAGCTGGGCGCGGCGTGACAGGCTGAGGACTACAGGCAGCAACAGCGCAACGGCACCGGTGGAGCTCATAAAGGCAGACAGCAGCGCCACGACGGGTAACAGGAACAGCAGCAGCCGTGTTTCACTGTGGCCTCCCATCTGCATCAGCCAGCTGCCGGTTGCGGCGGCTATGCCGGTGCGCAGCAGACCCTCGCCGACCACAAACAGGGCGGCGATCATGACCACCACGGGTTCGCCAAACCCGGATACTGCTTCGGCAGGGGTAATAATCCCACTGAGAGCCAGACAAACCACGACCAGCAGTGCCACCAGGTCCATGCGAATGCGGTCGCTCAGAAACAGCAGAATGGTTGCACCGAGCAGGGTAAAAACGATCAGCATATCCGGTGTCATGACAGCTCCTGTAACTGGGGTGGGGCAGTGAAGGGGTCGGGGTCCAGCAAGGACCAGAAGGCATGGATCAGGGGGGCGCGCAGTTTGCGTTCCTGAGCGAACAGGCCGATTTCATAGGGCTCCAGGGCCGGCTCCACCGGCAGCACTTCCACTCGGTCCGACAGCGGACTGTTATCGAGCACGATCTGCGGCACCACACCGATACCGAAACCGAGGCTGACCATGCTGACGATCGCTTCGTTGCCGGTGACCTGAGCGTAAATGTCCGGCTGGATCTGCCGGGCGGCAAACCACTGGTTCAGGCGTTCACGGGAGATGCCGCTTTCCGGCAGGATCATCGGTTGCCGGCGCCAGTCCTCGTGGCTGAAGTCGCGCTGGACCGGCGCGATGAATAACAGCGGGGTGCGATCCAGTGGGCGAAAGGCAATGCCGGCGGGCAGCTGGGCCGGGCGAGCGGCAATGGAAATCTCTTCGCGTCCGCTCTGTACCCGGGCAACGGCATGTTCGGGATCACCGGTATGCAGCTTGATCTCGACGCGGGGATATTGCTGACGAAAGCGGCTCAGCAGGGTGTACAGGAAGCTGTAACTGGCCGTAACGGAACAGTAGACACTGATCTCACCGTGCAGCTCGGCGGCGCTTTCCAGCAGGGAGTTGCGGATCTGTTCCCATTGCTGCAGGGCCTCACGGGCGTACTGGGCAAAGCGGGCCCCTTCGGGGGTCAGCTGCACGCTGCGGTTGTCACGCAGGAACAGTTCCACCCCCAGTGAATCCTCCAGCTGTTTGATGGCGCGACTCAGCGTTGAGGGGCTGACGTGGCAGGCTTCACTGCTGCGGCCAAAGTGCAGGGTCTCGGTCAGATTCAGAAACAGGCGAAGCGAGCGGGTATCCATGTCGTTTCATTTTTTGCAATGTGATATTGCAAATATATCATTTTACGCAATGAGTTTGATCCCTTAATGTAGCCGACATTGCTATAGTCGTTGCGGCTAAATGCTTACGAACCTAATTCAAGTCAAAGGATCAGAACCATGCAGGTTTATTACGATAAAGACTGTGATCTCTCCATCATCCAGGGCAAGAAAGTTTCCATCATCGGTTACGGTTCTCAGGGCCACGCGCATGCGTGCAACCTGAAAGACTCCGGTGTTGACGTGACCGTTGGTCTGCGTGCCGGTTCTTCTTCCCGCGCCAAGGCTGAAGCTCACGGTCTGAAAGTAGCTGACGTGGCTGACGCTGTTGCCTCTGCTGACCTGGTGATGATCCTGACCCCGGACGAATTCCAGGGCCAGCTGTACAAGACCGAGATCGAGCCGAACATCAAGCAGGGCGCTACTCTGGCGTTCGCGCACGGTTTCTCCATCCACTACAATCAGGTTGAGCCGCGCGCTGATCTGGATGTGATCATGGTTGCACCGAAAGCACCGGGCCACACTGTACGTTCCGAGTTCGTAAAAGGCGGCGGTATCCCCGACCTGATCGCGATCTTCCGTGACGTTTCCGGTTCTGCCAAAGAAGTGGCTCTGTCCTACGCCATGGGCGTTGGTGGTGGCCGTTCCGGTATCATCGAAACCACGTTCAAGGACGAGACTGAAACCGACCTGTTCGGTGAGCAGGCTGTTCTGTGTGGCGGCGCCGTTGAACTGGTTAAGATGGGCTTCGAAACCCTGACCGAAGCGGGCTACGCGCCGGAAATGGCGTACTTCGAGTGTCTGCACGAGCTGAAGCTGATCGTCGACCTGATGTACGAAGGCGGCATCGCCAACATGAACTACTCCATCTCCAACAACGCTGAGTACGGCGAGTACGTAACAGGCCCTGAGGTGATCAACGAGCAGTCTCGTGAAGCCATGCGTAACGCTCTGAAGCGCATTCAGGACGGTGAATACGCCAAGATGTTCATCGCTGAAGGCCAGACCAACTACCCGTCCATGACTGCACGTCGTCGCAACAACGCTGCTCACCCGATCGAGCAGACCGGTGAGAAACTGCGTGCGATGATGCCGTGGATTGCAGCGAACAAGCTGGTCGACAAAGAAAAGAACTGATCCGACGCCTGTTGTGATTCAGTCGACACCGCCGGCTCTGCCGGCGGTGGTTTTCCTGCACCCTTTTGGTGCGTCCTGTGCCATACTTATGCGCACGCCTTTCCTGTAACACCTCTGTTGTTCAGCTGACATATCCTCGTAACACTTTAATTCCATACTGCTTTTGTGGTTTTGGCATGGCCTCTGCATCCCTGCGTAGTAAGGCTCAGTGGGCGTTCTCCGAAAGGGGAATATGCCAAAGTTGCACACCCACTCGAGTCTTTATTGATCCAAGTCGTGGATTTGAATTTGCCGGGTTGCATTCGGTCTCGAACGCGCTAACTATTTAACGTGCTAATAAAAATAACATTCAGATAGTGCGTACCGGCCCTGAGGCTGTAACCGGATGCAGTTGCGTACTGTCTATGAGTCAAGGATGCGTGTCATGATTGAAATTGACTTTACTGTCCTGAGTGAACAGGCTAAGGCCTATGCTGGTTTTGAAGCGGAAGATGAAGCGCTGTTAATTGCTGAAGCACATCGGCTGATCCCTCATTTGGGGACCATTACGGACGCCTTTTACGCTGAACTTCAAACGATTCCTGAAGCCGTTCCTTTCCTGGAGGGACGGGTTGAGGCCCTGAAAACAACTCACACCGCCTGGTTGGCGAAGATCTTCAACGGCCCCTTCGATGCGAGCTTTGCGGCCTACATGCACCATGTGGGCGTTATTCATGTGCAGGTTAAACTGCCGGAAAAATTCATGACCAGCGGTATCGGGCTGATTAACAAGCACCTGATCCCGATGCTGCCAGAGATCTATCCCGATGACACGCGCAAGATCGGCGCGCTGCTGAAAGCACTCAATGCTGCAACCAGTTACTGCCTGCTGATCATGCTGGAATCCTATCGTGGGCATGAACTGGAGCGCTTTATGGAGGTGACCGGCATCAGCCGTGTACTGTACAACAATCTGGCTGCGGCTTACCGCAGCACCCGGGGCCAGGCCGCCTGATCGGATTTTGCATTCGCTCGTATACTGCAGGGTCCGGCACGCATTTTGGATTGCACCGGACGTCAGGATTGTTTTTAATCGTACTTGGAATCACTGTAGGGCAAGTGCGACATAGTGGTAACTAAACCTGTTCGTGAGGCAGGTAGAACAACAACAAGGAAGATGCAGGATGCGATCGATTGATTTTACCCACCTGAACCAGCAGGCCAAGCTGTTTGCCGGCTTCGAGCCCGCCGATGAGGCAACTCTGAAGGAGGCGCGCGCGGAGCTGGTACCTTATCTGGATCAGGTGACCGAGGCGTTTTACGCTGAATTGATCCAAATTGAAGATGCAAAACCCTTTCTGGAAGGGCGCCTGGAGGCCCTCAAGGCTACGCATCGCAACTGGCTGGAACGGATCTTCACCGGGCCTTACGATGAATCCTTTGGTGCCTACATGCATCAGGTGGGTGTCGTTCATGTGCAGGTTCGCTTGCCGGAAAAATTCATGGCCAGCGGTATTGGCCTGATTGGCAAGCACCTGGTGCCGGTACTGGCCAAGCTCTATGAGAATGATTGTGTCAAATTCGGGCAGGTAATGCGTGCCGTGAATGGTGTGACAACCTATTGCCTGATCATCATGCAGGTATCCTATCGTGAGCATGAGCTGGATCGCTTTATGGAAGTGACCGGTATCAGCGAAGCGCTCTACACCAACCTGGCAGCCGCCTACCGTGAAAAAACGGGAGTGTCGGCTGAGTAGAACACTTGCGTGACTGCTGGCAGTCATAAGTGTCGCTTATGATTGGGCGGCCCCGGAAATCCTTGATATTTGTAAAGCCCATGCGAGAATGGCGGCTTTATGCAGATGTGTATGACGACTGCATGACACATTTATAATCAAGGACGTGCTAATGAGCCAGGTCGATTTCGTGAATCTCTGTGAGCGGAGTAAAGCGTGCTCGGGGTTTGATGCCGAGGACGAGCAGATCCTGTTGGGGGAAGGGCACAAGCTATTGCCCCATCTCGCGCAGGTGACAGATCAGTTCTACACTGAATTGCTGCAAATACCGGCAGCAGCCCCGTTCCTTGAAGGGCGTGTCGATGCGTTGAAAGCGACTCACAAGGCCTGGCTTGAGACCATCTTCAGCGGCCCCTACGACGAGCAGTTTGCGGCTCACATGCATCATGTTGGCGAAGTGCATGTTCGCGTCAAGTTGCCGGTCGAGTTCATGTCCAGCGGCACATTGCTGATCAAGAAGCACCTGATTCCCGTCCTGACTCAGGTCTATTCAGACGATGCCGTGAAGATGGGGCAGATGGTGAAGGCGGTCAATGCCGTGACCGGCTTCTGTCTGATCATCATGCAGGAATCCTATCAGAGTACTCTGCTGGCTCAGGAGCTGGACAAGTTCATGGCCATCACGGGTATCAGCCGAGCACTGTTCAACAATCTGGCATCGGCTTATAAGGACGAAGAGGAAGGTGCTGCTGCCTGATGTGGGCTTGCCCGTCCCGGTCGAGTAGAATGCGGTCTCAGTGTTCTCACAGAGGTGTAGCAAATGACGGAACAGTCGCAGGAGCCGGAGGCCGCTCCAGAGCAGAACAATCCTGAACCCCAGGGCCGCCGACGTCGCGGCGTTTATCTGTTACCCAACCTGTTCACCACCGGTGCCCTGTTCTCCGGGTTTTATGCCGTGGTCGCCGGGATGAACGGCCAGTTCGAGGCGGCTGCCATCGCCATTTTTGTTGCCATGCTGCTGGATGGACTGGATGGCCGCGTTGCCCGGATGACCAATACCCAAAGTGCATTTGGTGCCGAGTACGACTCGCTGGCGGATATGGTGTCCTTTGGTGTTGCGCCGGCACTGGTTGCCTATAACTGGGCGCTGGTTGATCTGGGCAAGCTTGGCTTCTTTGCTGCCTTCGTTTACGCAGCCGGCGCTGCATTGCGTCTGGCCCGCTTCAATACCCAAATTGGCTCTGTCGATAAACGTTATTTCATCGGTCTGCCAAGTCCTGCAGCGGCTGCCGCCGTGGCGGGCCTGGTGTGGGTCTGTGATGAGTTCCAGGCCGATGTCAGTGGCTGGAATCTTGCTATCGCCTTTTACGTTGCGGCGGCAGGCGTGTTGATGGTCAGCAACACGCTGTATTACAGCTTCAAGGATGTGGACTTCAAGGGCAAGGTGCCGTTCTGGATCTTGGCGTTGATCGCGCTGGCGATAGGGATCATTTCCATTAGTACCTCGCTATCGCTCTGGTTGCTGTTCCTGGCCTATACACTGTCCGGGCCGCTGTTATGGAGCTGGCGCAGAATGCGCCCGCGCTGATACTCGAAGAAGCAGGCCTGGGCCTGCTTTTTTATTGCCTGACGATGGGCGGAAACTGAACCGGTGACGTATGTCTTGTCTAACACTGAGTAATGTTGCAGGAGCGCCCCATGTTAATTCGTACGGCACCGGACATTCGTCCATCGGAAATTACATCAGAATCGGTTTATCGCCAGCGGCGCCAGTTTATCAAGGGGCTGGCGGCCGGTAGTGCATTGCTCATGAGCGGCTCTGCATCTGCGCTATCACGCTATGAACTGGATGCAGAGCAGGTTCGTTATCGCGGACCCGACTGGTTACAGCAGAAGCTGAGAGCGGCAGCCACATCACCAGAGTTGTCGACCACGGAAAAGCTCACCCCCTATGAGCATGTCACCGGATACAACAACTTCTACGAATTTGGCCTGGGCAAGGATGACCCCAAAGCCTATTCGCAGGCACTGAAGACCGACCCCTGGAGTGTCGAGATCAGCGGTGCGGTGCACAAGCCAGGAACCTATCAGCTGGAAGACCTGCTCAAGGGCATCGATCTGGAAGAACGGATCTATCGCCTGCGTTGTGTCGAGGCCTGGTCGATGGTCATCCCCTGGGTCGGCTTTTCACTGGCGTCTCTGCTCAAACGCTTTGAGCCCACCGGTAACGCCCGCTATGTGGCATTTTCCACTCTGCATGATCCCGAACAGATGCGTGGTCAGCGCTCCCGTTTCGGCACTATCGACTGGCCCTATGTGGAAGGGCTACGCATGGATGAGGCGATGCACCCGCTGACCATTCTGGCGGTAGGGGTTTATGGTGATGCGCTGCCGCCACAGAACGGGGCACCCTTGCGGCTGGTGGTGCCCTGGAAGTACGGCTTCAAGAGTATCAAGTCGATTGTGCGCATCCACTTGGCCGAGCAGATGCCGCCGACCAGTTGGAACAGGACGGCACCCAGGGAATATGGGTTTTACGCCAATGTGAATCCGGCGGTAGACCATCCGCGGTGGAGCCAGTCCACCGAACGACGACTGCCATCGTCTCTGTTCAGTCCCAATATCATCGATACCCTCCCGTTTAATGGCTACGCCGATCAGGTGGCCCATCTCTACAGCGGCATGGATCTGCGCAAATGGTATTGAGTATCACCGCACTGCATCGCCATCCGGCGGGGCGCTGGCTGTTCTGGTCATTGCTGTTCGTGGGTAGCCTGTTGCCGCTGGGCTGGATCAGCCTGCAGGCAGTACAGCAAAAGCTGGGCGCCGATCCCGCCCAAGTGATTGTTACTTTCCTTGGTATCTGGGCGCTGCGCTATCTGTGGCTGAGCCTCGCGGTAACACCCGCACGGCGGCTGTTGGGCATGGGGTGGCTGCAGCGCTATCGGCGTATGCTTGGATTGTATGCGCTGTTTTACGCCAGCCTGCATCTGCTGGCCGTGGCGACATTCATTCTGGGTTGGCGCCCGGATTTGCTACTGCGGGAGCTGACCGAGCGCCCCTATATCATCGTTGGTTTCAGCGCCTGGGTGCTGCTGCTGCCGCTGGGCATCACTTCAACTCAGGGCTGGCAGCGACGTTTGGGGAAACGCTGGAAAACGCTGCATTGGCTGGTCTATCCGGTATCGCTGTTGGTATTGCTGCACTTTGCCTGGCTGATCAGGGCCGGCTATTTGGAAGTGCTGATTTATTCCCTGATATTGGCCTTTCTGCTCGGATATCGCCTATACCTCAGGTGGAGGTGATTTCCATGTCCGACAAGCCGACCTTATGGCAGGCGCTGCTCAGCGTCCTGTCCAGTTTCTTCGGTGTGCAGTCCGAACGTAACCGCGAACGCGATTTTCGCGGCGGACGCCCCCTGCATTACATTCTGATCGGGCTGCTGATGGCGGCCCTGTTCGTTATATCCATCATGCTGCTGGTACGTTGGGCGCTCAGTATTGCAGGCGCCTGATCTGGACCGCTGAACTTGCGCTTTCAGGTGGCCTGCTATACTCGAGTTAACCGGATCACCTGTGAGGGAGCACGCTGAGCCTTCCTCGGGGTTAAGACGGGGAGGCCTGAATGATGGTAAGGACAATAATAACAACCATCGGCTCGGGGCTTGGATTGACGCTGTACTCCGCAGCAATCTCCGCTGAGTGGGAAGTCAATCTGACACCTGGTGTCACGGATGTCAGCCGTTCGGTTTTCGATCTGCACATGACAATCTTCTGGATCTGCGTTGCTATCGCCTTTGTGGTGTTCGGCGTCATGTTCTGGTCGATCTTCCACCACCGCAAATCGCGCGGTGCCGAAGCACACAACTTCCACGAGAATACACTGGTTGAAGTGATCTGGACGATCATTCCGTTGCTGATTCTGGTTGGAATGGCGGTGCCGGCCACCGCGACGCTGATCAAAATGTATGATGCCTCCGAAGCCGAGCTGGATGTGCAGATCACCGGTTACCAATGGAAGTGGCGCTATGACTATCTTGATCATGATCTGAATTTCTTCAGCAACCTTTCGACCCCGCGTGCACAGATCACCAACGAAGCCGAAAAGCAGGAACATTATCTGCTTGAGGTAGATCGTCATCTGGTGCTGCCCGTGAATACCAAGATCCGCTTCCTGCTCACTTCCAACGATGTTATCCACAGCTGGTGGGTGCCGGCTCTGGCGGTGAAGAAGGACGCCATTCCCGGATTCATCAACGAGGCCTGGACGATTATTGATGAGCCGGGCATTTACCGCGGTCAATGCGCTGAACTCTGTGGCAAGGATCATGGCTTCATGCCGGTGGTGATCGAGGCGGTGAGCCAGAGCGACTTCGATCAGTGGCTGGCTGATGCGCAAACCGAGAAACAGCGTGCAGCAGCCGCGGCCGATCGTACCTGGACATTGGATGAGCTGATGCAGCAGGGCGAACAGGTTTACCTGCGCGCCTGCGCCGCCTGTCATCTGCCGACGGGTGAGGGTGTCCCCGGGGCCTTCCCGGCGCTTAAGGGCAGTCCGGTAGTTATCGGAGATGTGGCCGGTCATATCGATATTGTGCTGAACGGCAAGAGTGGTACCGCCATGCAGGCATTCCGCGATCAGCTCAGTGCTACCGAACTGGCAGCCGTGATTACCTATGAGCGCAATGCCTGGGGCAACAGCCTGGGTGAAGCGGTATCCCCGGCGCAGGTCGCTCGTCTGCTGGAACCGACAACAGGGGAGGCTGAACAATGAATTCGCTGGATACGACCCTGGATACACAGGTGCATGCACATCATGGTCCGGCAAAAGGACTGGGGCGTTGGCTGTTCACCACCAACCACAAGGATATCGGCTCCCTCTACCTTTGGTTCAGCCTGTTAATGTTCTTCCTTGGCGGTTGCATGGCGCTGATGATCCGTGCCGAGCTGTTCCAGCCGGGGCTGCAGCTGGTGGAGCCGGGTTTTTTCAACCAGATGACCACCATGCATGGTTTGATCATGGTATTCGGTGCCGTGATGCCAGCCTTTGTAGGGCTGGCCAACTGGATGGTGCCGATGATGATCGGAGCGCCCGACATGGCGCTGCCGAGGATGAACAACTGGAGCTTCTGGATCCTGCCGTTTGCCTTCGCCATGATGGTATCTACCCTGTTCATGGAGGGGGGGGCGCCCAACTTCGGCTGGACCTTCTATGCACCGCTGTCTACCACCTATGCGCCGCCGAGCGTGACCTACTTCATTTTTGCCATCCACATGATGGGGATCAGCTCGATCATGGGAGCGATCAATATCATCGCCACCATTTTGAACCTGCGTGCGCCGGGCATGACGATGATGAAACTGCCGCTGTTCTGCTGGACCTGGCTGATCACCGCTTTCCTGTTGATCGCGGTGATGCCGGTACTGGCCGGTGTGGTCACCATGATGTTGATGGATATCCATTTCGGCACCAGCTTCTTCAATGCGGCCGGTGGCGGTGATCCTGTGCTGTTCCAGCATGTGTTCTGGTTCTTCGGTCATCCCGAGGTCTACATTATGATCCTGCCGGCGTTCGGCATTATCAGTCATATCATCCCGACCTTCGCACGCAAGCGGCTGTTCGGCTA
>Ga0193959_1001018_pt1 | contig 11355 bp, 10 predicted proteins | sample FB_2_MG_FD_140333 | JGI IMG/M metagenome (GOLD analysis project Ga0193959, IMG submission 140333) | Microbial mat bacterial communities from the Broadkill River, Lewes, Delaware, United States - FB_2_MG | ecosystem: Environmental > Aquatic > Freshwater > River > Microbial mats | place: USA...
CAAGCAGGTGAACCCGCTGTTGCAGGCTCTGTTCATCGTCGTCGGAACGGATCGGCGTGCGTGCCTGAACAATCAGCGGGCCGCCATCCAGTTCTTCGGTCACGAAATGCACGGTGCAGCCGTGCTCTTCATCCCCGGCTTCCAGTGCACGCTGGTGCGTGTGCAGTCCCTTGTACTTGGGCAGGAGAGAGGGGTGGATATTCAGCAGTCGACCCTGGTAGTGGCGCACCAGTTCAGGTGTCAGGATGCGCATGAAACCCGCCAGTACGACCAGGTCGGGCTGGTAGCTGTCGATCAGCTCCATCAAGGCCTGGTCAAATTGTTCGCGGCCATCGAACTCCTTGTGGTCCAGCAGGCGCGCATCCACGCCTGCCTGCTCGGCACGGGTGAGCCCGTAGGCACCCGGCCGATTGCAGATCACGGCCGCAATGCGACCGTTGATGCTGCCATCCAGAGTTCGATCCAGAATCGCCTGCAGGTTGGAACCGCTACCGGATATCAGTACAACAATCCGTTTTGGTGCCATCTCAGGCCTCCAGGCCACGCAACTCAACCTGCTCTTCGCCTGCGACTGCCGCTTCGATCTGACCTACAACCCAGGCTGTTTCGCCTTCCTGTTGCAGCAGTGCGATGGCAGCTTCAGCCTTGTCGGCCGGTACCGCGATGATCATACCAACGCCACAGTTGAAGGTGCGGTACATCTCACGCGGGTCCACGTTGCCTTCGGCCTGCAGCCACTTGAACACATCCGGCAGCTGCCAGGAAGCAACATCGATAACGGCCTTGGCAGACTCCGGCAGTACGCGCGGAATGTTTTCCAGCAAGCCGCCACCGGTGATGTGCGACAGGGCATTGACCTGGGATTCGCGGATCAGTTTCAGCAGCGGTTTGACATAGATGCGAGTTGGTTCCAGCAGGGATTCGGCCAGGGTCTTGTCACCCACCGGCTGCTGCAGGTCGGCGTTGGAGACTTCAATGATCTTGCGGATCAGGGAGTAACCGTTGGAATGCGGGCCGGAAGCGGCCAGGCCGATCAGGGTGTCGCCAACCTGAACCTTGCTGCCGTCAATGATCTCTTCCTTTTCAACCACGCCGACACAGAAACCGGCCAGATCATAGTCGTCGCCTTCGTACATGCCCGGCATTTCAGCGGTTTCGCCACCGACCAGCGCAGCGCCGGCCAGTTCACAGCCGGCACCAATACCGGTCACCACGTCAGCCGCCATGTCCACGTTCAGGTGGCCGGTGGCGTAGTAGTCCAGGAACAGCAGTGGCTCGGCGCCGGCAACAACCAGATCGTTGACGCACATGGCTACCAGGTCGATACCGATGGTGTCATGCTTGTTCAGTTCCATCGCCAGACGCAGCTTGGTGCCAACACCGTCGGTGCCGGATACCAGAACCGGCTGCTTGTAGCCGGCGGGCAGTTCGCACAGGGCACCGAAGCCACCCAGTCCACCCATGACCTCAGGACGGGCAGTGCGTTTGGCGACACCTTTGATGCGTTCGACCAGGGCGTTACCTGCATCGATATCAACGCCGGCATCCTTGTAGCTGAGGGAAGTTTTTTCAGAACCTGTAGACATGGGTGAGTCAACCTTAGTAAAGCGGAAGATAGTCGAGAAAAAATTATCGCACTAGTTTATCAGGTTGCGCACGCTCTGTGTTAGAGTTACGCGCTTCAATTGTCGGTCTGACATCTTCCGGTCCATAGTTGAACCAAAGACACAGTAGTGATTCAGAAACAGAAAAGTCGATCGGCTGCGCCTATGCAGCTTCCGCTAGGCATCGGTTTGAGGGATGACGCACGATTTGAGAATTTCGTGAGTGGTCGCAATGGCCTGGTGTGTGCTGCGCTTGAAAAGGCCGTTAGTGGTGCGGGTGAACAGTATCTTTACCTCTGGGGCCATGCCGGCACCGGGTGTTCCCATTTGCTGCAGTCCTGTTGCCATGCCTCCGACCCGGTGCGTCGAAGCGCGGTATATCTGCCGCTGGCCGAGCTGCGGCAGTATGGCCCCCAGTTGCTGGAAGATTTCGATCAGCTGGATCTGGTCTGCATTGACAATCTGGAGCAGATTGCCGGCGATGCAGACTGGGAAGAGGCGCTGTTCCATCTATATAACAAGATGCGTGCAAATGGTCATGTGTTGATCATCGCGGCCAGCAAGCCGCCGGCCAAGCTGGGTGTTCGCCTGGCGGATCTGGAATCGCGCCTCAACTGGGGCATGGTATTTCAGCTGCAGCCGCTTGACGACGAAACCAAGGAGATCGCGCTCAAGGCGCGTGCCAAGGCGCGTGGCCTGAAACTGAGCGACGAAGTGGTGCGCTACCTGATGCATCACGGCAGCCGCAACATGGCGCACCTGCTGGTTACGCTGGACAAGCTGGACGTGGCATCGCTCAGCGCTCAGCGCAGAATCACCGTGCCGTTCGTGAAGCAGGTGATGAACTGGTGACAGGCCGTTTCTGGTCTGTCACCTGTCTGGTACTTCCTTTCTTCCTGCATTAAGATGCGCTTCCTATGAATTCTGATCAAAAAACATCCAGTCAGCGCATTCCGCGTGACTTTCATGCACGCTCACAAGAAGAGCAGCAGCTGTTTCTTACCGACACCTGGTGTGACCACTGTCAGCAGCTGGGTCTGGGGATGTGTGATCCCGAAGAGTATGAGCTGTACGGAATACTATTTATTGAAGGCAAATGCTGTCAGTGTGGCGAGAGCGTACTGACCGAGTTGACCGAGGATGATTTCGACGATGAGTGAAGCCGTTGATCCCCGTTTTGGCGGTACCGCACGTCTGTATGGTCAAGACGGGCTGGCGCTGTTTCAGCGTGCCCAGGTGGCCGTTATCGGCATCGGTGGTGTGGGGTCCTGGGTCGCTGAAGCGCTGGCCCGTACCGGTATTGGCGAGATCACCCTGATCGATCTGGATGATGTCTGTGTCACCAACACCAATCGCCAGATTCATGCCCTCAGTTCCACCATTGGTCAGTCCAAGGTGGCCGTAATGGCCGATCGTATCCGGGATATCAATCCGGACTGCCTGGTGCATGAAGTGGAAGCCTTTGCTGGTCGTGACAATCTGGATGAGTTGTTGCACGACGGTCTGGACTATGTGGTTGATGCCATCGATAGCGTCAAGGACAAGGCGGCCATCATCGCCTGGTGCAAGCGGCGCAAGGTGCCGGTGATTACCATCGGAGGGGCCGGTGGCCAGGTTGATCCGACCCTGATTCGCGTGGCCGACCTGACCCGCACCCAGACCGATCCGCTGGCCGCCAAGGTGCGCTCCTTCCTGCGTCGCCATTACCGTTTCAGCAGCAGTGGTCGCCGTTTTGCCGTTGAATGTGTCTATTCGGAAGAGCAGCTGCGCTATCCGCAGCCGGACGGCAGTGTCTGTCAGCAGAAAAGCGTGATGGAAAATGGTACCCGGCTGGATTGTGCCGGTGGCTTTGGTGCCACTACCTGCGTCACCGCGACCTTTGGCTTTGTGGCCGTGTCCCGGGTGCTGAAAAAAATGCAGGAGCGTGCTGCCCGCGAACAGGCGCTCTGATCCTTTCTTAATCGGGGCGCAGGCCGCCCCGCCTATCCATGCTCCGGATTTACGCTCCGGGCCGCAATACAGGAAAAACCGATGTCTCGCACTGTTGTTTGTGCATTGTACAAGTTCGTGACCCTTGATGATTTTGAACAGCTGCGCCAGCCACTGCTGGATCTGATGCTGGCGCAGGAGGTGCGTGGCACCCTGTTGCTGGCCAAGGAGGGGATTAACGGCACCATCGCCGGTACGCGTGCCGGCATTGATGCCGTACTGGACTGGCTCAGGTCCGATCCGCGTTTGGCACAACTGGGCTTCAAGGAGTCCTATGACGAGAGCAATCCTTTCTACCGCACCAAGGTGAAGTTGAAGAAAGAGATTGTCACCATGGGTGTTGAAGGGATTGATCCCAAACGCGTAGTTGGCACCTATGTGAAACCGCAGGACTGGAACGCACTGATTTCTGATCCTGAGGTGATCCTGATCGACACCCGTAACGATTACGAAGTCCAGATCGGTACCTTCAAGCATGCGGTCAACCCGCAGACCGACACCTTCCGCGAGTTTCCGCAGTATGTGCAGGACAACCTGGACCCGCAGAAGCACAAGAAGGTGGCGATGTTCTGTACTGGAGGTATCCGCTGCGAGAAATCGACAGCGTATCTCAAGGAGCAGGGCTTCGACGAGGTATACCACCTGGAAGGCGGCATCCTGAAATATCTGGAAGAGGTGCCGGAAGAACAGACGATGTGGGAAGGCGAGTGCTTTGTCTTCGATAACCGCGTATCGGTCAACCACAGTCTGGAAAAGGGCGAGTACGATCAGTGCCATGCCTGCCGTATGCCGATTACCGAATCTGACAAGGCCAGTGATCAATATGAGCAGGGTGTCAGCTGCCCGCATTGCTATGACAGCCTGAGCGAGCGCCAGCGCGAACGTTTCCTGCAGCGTGAGAAGCAGGCCCAGTTGGCAAAAGAGCGGGGTGAGGCGCACATTGGTGCTGATGCCAAGGAAGCGATTGAAAAACGCCGTCAGCTGAAGCAGAGCGAACGCGAAGCCCAGCGCCGTCGTTCTGCTCAATAAATATCTGCCTGATACCTGCCGAAGGGAACGGGTGGCTGCTCAGCCACCCGTATTGTGGCGTGCACGAAAATGGAGTTCGTGCGGCGCCATCTCATTACTGACAGCGCTCAGGATGCTCGGGTCCAGTTCCGGGTCGTCCAGAGCGAGAAGTCCGCACATCGCCATCGCCTTGCGTACTCTCACATCCGTGCCCAGGTACTCATACAGCACGCGCGTACAGCAGGGCATGCGTTCACTGTTGTCCGATACGCCGATTCTCAAGCCGGTCAGTCGCGTGACCCGGTTCCTGAAGCTGGGAAACAGAATGGTCTGTGTCAGCTCGTGGCGGTTGAGCGTCTCGTAATCCACCAGAAACAGTCGGTCGCTGAGCAGAAAGGCAGTGCCCTGATAGCGATTGTGGCAGGGCGGTTGGTGGCGCGTCGCCCGCATGCGCTCGGTGCGTTGAAAAACGACCTTGTTGTCCTTGCGCTCCAGGCAGATCAGGGTGCGGATCAGCTGGCCGGGTGCAGACATCGACAGGTAGTACTCGAAATAGTATCCCAGATAGCGCTCTAGACCGGTGCTGCCGGTGCGCGTCAGATGCTCGATATGGCTGCCGATCAGGGCGTCATCCGGACGTGCCGTCGGTTCGTCCTGATGGGGGCGTACCTGTACCAGGCGCTGGAACTGGCTGTGCGGCAGCAGAATTTCGTGTGGTTCGACGCCAAAGTAGTCGCAGATGCGCCGGAGTATGTGCGAGGACGGCTTGAAACGTCCGCTGAGATAGCGGTTGAACTGAGGGCGGTTGATGTGCAGCTGGCGGCAGACCTCCGCAATCGATTTGTGGTAGCTGCACAGCAGTCTCAGGTTTTGTGCAAAGTCCTCGTTCAAGGAGGCTCTCCATTGGTGTGTTGGGGCCGCTCGGGGATGCGTCAGTATGCTATATAGCACTTGAGTGCACTAAGTGCATCAGAGTGCGCCATTGTGTAGTCAGAGTGCCAAATTCTATCAGGCTATACATGTTGGTTAAATGTGCCGCCTGACGATAACAACAAGAGCGGAGGTGACGGATGTTGGAATTTATCAGCAACCTTCTCTGGGGCAAGGTGTTGATTGCCCTGTTGATCCTGGTGGGTGTGGGCTTCACCCTGGCATCGCGATTTGTACAGTTTCGCTATTTCGGACGCATGTTCCGTATTCTGAGTGCCAGTCAGGCGTTCAAGCATGACAAGCATGGCCATCTGAGTTCGTTTCAGGCCCTGTTGCTGTCGGTTGCCGGTCGCGTAGGTGGCGGCAATATCGCCGGTGTCGCGGTTGCGATTACGCTGGGCGGACCGGGCGCGATTTTCTGGATGTGGGTTGTGGGCATGATGGGGATGGCCACCAGTTTTCTGGAATGTACCCTGGCGCAGGCCTACAAGCAGGCCGAGCCTGACGGCACCTATCGTGGTGGTCCGGCGCACTACATTGCCCGAGGTCTGGGTAAGCGCTGGGTATGGCTGGCGGGCATTTATTCCGTGTTGCTGCTGATCACCTTCGGTTTCGGCTTTACCGCGTTGCAGTCCTATGCGGTTGCAACTTCCGTGGGCGATGCCTTTGGTGTGCCCGTGTATTACACCGGTATTGCGTTGGCGGTGATTGTCGGTCTGATTATTTTTGGTGGCGTCAAGCGTATTGCGCGGGTGACGGAAGTGCTGGTACCGGTGATGGCAGGCGGTTATATCCTGATCGCATTTGTTGTGCTGGGCATGAACTTTGAACGCATTCCTGATGTGATCATGCTGATCGTAAAAAGTGCCTTTGGTCTTGAGCCCGTGGTGGGCGGCGGCATCGGTGCAGCCATCCTGATGGGTGTCAAACGCGGCCTGTTCTCCAATGAAGCGGGTCTGGGCAGTGCACCCAACGTGGCTGCAGTAGCCTATGTGCCGCACCCGGCCAATCAGGGCATCGTGCAGGCGTTCTCCGTATTTATCGATACATTGATCATCTGCTCTGCTACCGCATTCATCATCCTGCTGAGCGGTATTTACGATCCGGCCGGCATGGCCGAGGTGGAAGGGGTGGCACTGACGCAAGCGGCATTGGCCGATCACATCGGTGAGTGGGGGCGCGCCTTCGTGAGTATTGCGCTGCTGTTGTTCGGCTTCAGCACCATCCTCTACAACTATTATCTGGGCGAAAACAGTCTGAACTTCTTCAGCACCGAAAACCAGAGTCTGTTTAACGGCTTCCGCGTGATCATTATCGGCCTGGTGTGCTGGGGCGCGACCACCGACCTGAGCACCGTATTCGGCTTTGCGGATGTCACCATGGGGCTGCTGGCGCTGGCCAACCTGATAGCACTGGTGGGCCTGATTAAACCTGGGTTGCGCATTATGCGTGATTTTGACGACCAGATTGCCGAGGGTATTGATCAGCCCGTATTTGACGTCAAGCGCTTCAGTGACATGGACCTGGATGCCAAGGCCTGGGAAATCGAGCCCGAAGACCTTGAACGCATTGCCGGCAAAACTTCTGTTGCTTCGCACCGGAACCCATCCTGAAACCCGTTCCGACCTTTTGCCCGGCTGTCCGGCCGGGCCTTTTTTGATCTTCTTTCTGCAGGGTCACATTTAGCATGAGCACTCGTATCGAACACGATCTTCTGGGCGATCTTGAAGTACCGGCTGATGCCTGGTACGGCGTACAGACACAGCGTGCATTGAACAACTTTTCCATTACCGGTGTGCCAATCAGTCACTTCCCGGCCTTTATTCGAGCGCTGGCGATGGTGAAATCGGCGGCAGCCTGGGCCAACCGTGAGCTGGGTGTCCTGGCTGAGCCTAAGGCGGACGCCATCATGTCGGCCTGTGAGGATATCACTCATGGTCATCTGCAGGATCAGTTCGTAGTCGATCTGATTCAGGGGGGCGCCGGCACCTCGACCAACATGAATGCCAATGAAGTGATCGCCAACCTGGCACTGGAAAAACTGGGCCACGGCAAGGGCGAATATCGCTTCCTGCATCCCAATGATGATGTGAACCGTTCCCAGTCTACCAACGATGCCTATCCTACGGCGGTCAATCTGGCGGTGCAGTTTGCGGCTGAGCCGCTGGAGCAGGCGATTCTGAGTCTGATCGCTGCACTTGAACGCAAGGGCGAGGCCTTTGCCGACATCGTCAAAATGGGACGCACCCAGATGCAGGATGCGGTGCCGATGACGCTGGGGCAGGAGTTTGAAGCCTTTGCTGTCAACCTGCGCGAGGATATTGACCGTCTGCATGAAGCCTCACGCCTGCTGTGCGAGGTCAATCTGGGCGGTACGGCCATCGGTACGGGTATCAACGCCCCGGCAGGCTACCAGGCGCTGGCCGTATCGCGACTGGCGGAGATATCCGGCAAGCCGATCGTATCAGCAAGCAATCTGATGGAAGCCAGCTCGGACATGGGTGCCTTCGTCATGTTCTCCGGCATTCTGAAGCGTTTTGCCATCAAGCTGGGCAAGATGTGCAACGATCTGCGTCTGCTGTCCAGCGGTCCGCGTACCGGGCTGGCCGAAATTCATCTGCCGCCGATGCAGCCGGGCTCTTCGATCATGCCGGGCAAGGTGAATCCGGTGATTCCGGAGGCCGTGAACCAGACCGCCTATCAGGTAATCGCCTCGGATCTGGCCGTCACACTGGCTGCGGAAGCAGGGCAGTTGCAGTTGAATGCCATGGAGCCGCTGATCGTCTACAACCTGCTCAACTCGATCAAGATGCTGACTTCGGCCTGTACCATGCTGGAAGAGCGCTGCATTGCCGGGATCGAAGCCAACCGGGAGCAGTGTCAGCGCCATGTCGATAACAGTATCGGCATTATCACTGCGCTGGTGCCGCATATCGGCTATGCCAACTCTACCCGGATTGCGGCACAGGCGCTGCAGAGTGGCTCCACGGTGCGAGAACTGGTACTGGCCGAAAGCCTGATCGACGCCGAGCAGCTGGATCTGATCCTGAGCCCGCATGCAATGCTGGCGCCTGCGGTGGCCTCATGAGCAAACGGGTTCTGGTGCTCTACACCGGGGGGACCATCGGCATGGTGCCGTCGGAGCAGGGCTATGTGCCTCAAGCCGGTTTCGAGGCCCGTCTGCGTCAGCACCTGAATGATCCGAGGCTGCCCGATTTTGACCTGATCGAATTCGAACAGCCGCTGGACAGTGCCAGTCTGGTGCCCGAAGACTGGACCAGGATCGGACAGCTGCTGCAACAGCACTGGGATGCCTATGCCGGCTTTGTGGTGTTGCATGGTACCGATACGCTGGCGTATACGGCCTCGGCGCTGTCGTTCATGCTGGCCCAGCAGGACAAGCCGGTGGTGTTGACCGGTTCGCAGATCCCTCTGAGTCAGCTGCGCAACGATGCGGCCGATAATCTGGTGACGGCGCTGCTGCTGGCGGCGCACCCAGGTCTGGCGGAGGTGTGTGTCTGTTTCAACGGGCGTATCCTGCGCGGCAATCGCAGCCGCAAGGTCAACAGCACCGGGCTGGATGCCTTTGACTCGCCCAATTACCCCCACTTGGGGCGGGCGGGTATCGATCTGGAGCTGAAGGAACGTCTGCTGCTGCCGGCAGAGTCTGCCCGCTTTGAACTGGCGCCTTGTCGCAGCGGTGCGGTTGCGATGCTGGGCCTGTTTCCCGGTATTCAGGCCGATATGCTGCGCCGCTTCTGCGCCGAGCCCGGTTTGCGAGGGCTGGTGTTGACCACCTACGGCGTCGGCAACCCGCCAGCATCGGACCCGGCACTGCTGCAGGTATTGGCGGATGCGATTGCACAGGGGCTGACGGTGGTGAACCTGAGCCAGTGTCATCAGGGAGCGGTCAGTCAGGGGGCCTATGCGACCGGCGCGCTGTTGAACGATATCGGTGTGCTGGCGGGTGCTGATCTGACGCCTGAAGCAGCGTTTGCCAAACTGCATCATCTGGTTGCTCGCCATGCCGAGGCTGCTCGGGTGCGAGAGGGCATGCAGTCGGCGCAGCGAGGAGAATGCCGTCTGGCTCAGGAGAGTAGTGCATAAAAAAGCCCCTCTTCCGAAGAAGAGGGGCAACAAAGTGCAAACAACTCAAAACGGCCAGAGTTGGAATGGGATGCGAGAGAGTTCGAGGAAGAGCTAAGGCTCTCTCGCGTCCTGCTGGACAGGACAGGTCAAATATCGTTCATTTTGCTGCATTGCACAATACGTCTTTTAGACTAATTCTGTCTAAAATTTCGACACTTTTGTGCAATGCGGAATAAGTGTGTGATGAAACCCGAGACTCACAGCTCCAGATTCATGCGCGTGGAACGGAATGGGTGGGCTTCATAGGTACCGATGACCCGTACTTCCTCGGCGAAGAAGTTCAGTTCCTGCATGGCAAATTTCATCGCCTGCTCGTGAGGGTGGCCCTCCACGTCCAGATGGAAACTGGATACCTGCATGGTTTCGGATGCCATATAGCTTTCCAGCTTAACCATGTTGACGCCATTGGTGGCAAAACCGCCCAGCGCCTTGTACAGGGCCGCCGGAATGTTGCGCACGCGGAACATCAGCGAGGTCATGTAGCGTACATCCGGTTCCAAATGCGGAATCATCTGGTCCTTGGACAGGATCATGAAGCGGGTGGTGTTGCCGGTCTTGTCCTGGAAGTTGTCCTTCATGATTTCCAGGCCATACAGCTCGGCGGCCAGACTGGATGCGATGGCGGCGTGACCGGGCTGGCGCAGTTCGGCCAGCTCGGCAGCAGAGCCGGCCGTATCCAGTGCCGCAATCGGCTCAATACCCAGCGTACGCAGGTTTTCCGCGCACTGGGCCAGTGCCTGAGGGTGTGATGAAACGGTCTTGATATCTTCCAGGCGGGTGCCCGGCAGCGCCAGCAGGCAGTGATTGACCGGCTCAAAGTGCTCGCCGATCACATGCAGGCGGGTTTTCGGCATCAAGCGGTAGATCTCTTCCACGCGGCCCGCAGTGGAGTTTTCCAACGGGATCATGGCCAGACGAGCTTCACCGCGCTCCACCATAAACATCGCTTCCACAAAGGACTCGCAGGCTTTGGGGGTCAGTTCCGGGTGGACGCGACGACAGGCCAGGTGCGAGTAGGCACCCTGATGGCCCTGATAGGCGATGGTAGTGTTCTGGGTCATGGTATCCATACATTGGCTGAAAAACAGAAGCGGCATTATGGCACAGCTGGCACAGCGGCTGAAAAAAATATCCGCATTTGCTACTGTTGCCCGCCGTTGGAGGAGAGCCTATGACCCCGGAACGTGAACAGAAGCTGCTGGCAGTGCTGCAGCGCCGTCAGCCCGACCTTACCCTGATTGCCGAACAGGTCCATAAACCGCGCAATATCTCTGCCCTGATCCGCAACTGCGATGCGGCAGGCGTTGCCGAAGTGCAGGTGGTCAAGCCCAAAGAGGGTTACCACAATTACCGTGGCACGGCATTGGGCTCGGACCGCTGGGTCGATACGGCGCTGCATGACACCCTGGATCAGGCCATTGCGGCGGTACGTGCCAAGGGCATGCAGATCTATGCGGCGCATTTTTCGGATCAGGCCGTTCCCTATCGCGAGGTCGATTATACTGGCCCCTGCGCCATAATCATGGGCGCGGAGAAGGAGGGGATCAGCCCTCGTGCGGCCAAGCTGGCCGACCGACATATCATTATCCCGATGCAGGGTGTAGTCAGTTCACTGAATGTCTCCACCGCTGCAGGCATTATTCTGGCGGAGGCGATAGATCAGCGCCTGCAGGCC
>Ga0193959_1001020_pt1 | contig 11353 bp, 4 predicted proteins | sample FB_2_MG_FD_140333 | JGI IMG/M metagenome (GOLD analysis project Ga0193959, IMG submission 140333) | Microbial mat bacterial communities from the Broadkill River, Lewes, Delaware, United States - FB_2_MG | ecosystem: Environmental > Aquatic > Freshwater > River > Microbial mats | place: USA...
GCCAGGATTTTTCGAGGTGACAATAGAAAAAGGAGAGTCGATTGTTTTTTCGGCATCAACTAGTGAAGAAGATGTTGATGAGCTCCATTCATTATTTAATTCACAATTAAAAAAATATCCTGTTAGTACTGATTTTATTGGATTGTTAGAAAACTCTGCACAACAATTCTTGGCTAAGGATGATGAATCAATGAATATTATTGCGGGATATCCATGGTTTGAACGCTGGGGACGCGATACTTTTATTTCGTTACCAGGATTAACAATATCTCGTGGCGATTTAAAGTCGTGTAAAATGGTACTCGACACAATGTCAAAAGAGTTAAAAAATGGGTTGTTTCCTAATATTGGAGAGAGTAGTAATGCCTCATTTAATTCTGTTGATGCTCCTCTCTGGTATTTTTGGGCTGTACAGATGTATGCAAACGCTTTAAAAGATAACTCTATAATATGGAAAGATTATGGAGCTAATTTGAAATCAATTCTCGAAGGATATAGAAAAGGACTAGATTTTAACATAAAAATGCACCCAAACGGGCTTGTTTGGCAGGGGCAAGAAGGAAAAGCTCTTACTTGGATGGATGCTGTTGTTGATGGTGTTCCTGTTACTTCACGTACGGGATATGCCGTAGAAATAAATGCTTTATGGTATAATGCAGTATGTTTTACTCTTCAGCTTGCTTCTGAATTTAAAGACTTAGAGTTTGTTAGTGAGTGGGAAAGTATCCCTGAAACAATAAAAGAGTTTTTTAGCGATACATTTTGGTATGATAAAGGCGGATATTTGTTTGATTGTGTGAACAACAATGTTATCGATAAATCGGTTCGCCCAAATCAGATTTTTGCAGTTTCGTTACCATATTCGGTTATTTCCGATTTTCAGAAAGCAGGAGTATTGTCTGTTGTTGAAAAAGAATTACTAACTCCAAAAGGTTTGCGAACATTGTCGCCTTATAGTTCAATTTATAAGGGCAAATATCAAGGAAATCAAAAAGAGCGTGATGAGGCATACCATCAGGGAACTGTTTGGCCTTGGTTGCTTGGGCATTTTGTTGAGGGGTATATTCGGGTTCATGGAATTAGTTCTTTGCCTTTTATTGAGAAGATTGTAAATAATTTTCATCAAGATGTTGCCGAATATGGATTATCTACCATTGGCGAAATATTCGATGGCGATCCACCACATAAGCCGCGAGGTGCAATATCTCAAGCATGGAGCGTTGCCGAAATATTACGTATTAATAAGATGATTGAGCTGTTAAGATATAAGAATCATAAACTTATGTATAAGACTAATATCTTGTAAGCTTTCTTAAGTCTTCTCTTTGCAAGTTGAAAACTCAAAATTATTATGATGAATAATTTGTGATTACTTATAAGATATCCTTTTGGTAATCGATATGAACGGAATTGTTAATTGATAAAAAAAATATATAGCTAGGATGAGGGTATTAATGTTTGGTTGGGAATTTCCGCCACATATTACAGGTGGATTAGGAACCGCCTGCTATGGATTAGTGAAAGGATTAGCAAAAAACAATGTTGAGGTGTTGTTTGTTGTACCTAAAGCCTACGGAGACGAGGATGCCTCGGCTGTTAAAATTGTTAATGCTTCTGATATTGAGGTTAATTTACAATCAATCTCCATTGATGAGTTTTGGAAAAAAGTTTCTTTCCTCAATATTGCATCTAATCTTATACCTTATGTTTCGCCTGAAGAATTCAAAGAGATAGAAACGAAAAATACTTTAGACAAAGTAGACATCAGACAAACTATTTTTAAAACTAAATACGAATTTACTGGAAAATATGGTCACGATTTGTTGGAAGAGGTTTCTAGATATGCATTAATAGCTCAAGAGATTGCTTGCACTAATAATTTCGATGTTATTCACGCTCACGACTGGTTAACATATCCAGCGGGAATTGCAGCTAAAGTTGCATCGGGAAAGCCCTTGATTATTCATGTTCATGCTACAGAGTTCGATCGCTCTGGCGAGAATATTAATCAAAGTGTATTTGATATTGAGCGACAAGGAATGTTGGCGGCTGATAAAATTATTACAGTAAGTAACTATACCCAAAATATTGTTGTAAACAGATATGGAATTGACTCTTCAAAAGTTTTTACTGTCCATAATGCAGTAGATTTCGATTTAGAAAATTACGAACATAAGAGATGGGAAAAGAGTGTGCCCGAAAAAGTTGTTACTTTTTTAGGGCGAGTTACTTTTCAAAAGGGGCCAGAGTATTTTGTAGAGGCTGCTAATATTGTGTTGCAGCGATATAAAAATGTTCGGTTTGTAATGGCTGGTAGTGGCGATATGCTAAACCGAATGGTTGACCGTGTTGCCAAGTTAGGCATTAGCGATAAATTTCATTTCACAGGTTTTTTAAAGGGCGATGATGTCGATAAAATGTTTATGAAAAGCGATGTTTATGTTATGCCATCGGTGTCGGAGCCTTTTGGTATCTCTCCTTTAGAGGCAATGCGAGCCAGTGTTCCTGTTATTATATCGAAACAATCGGGCGTGTCTGAGGTGCTTAAGCATGCTGTAAAAGTCGACTTCTGGGATATAGATGCAATGGCCGATGCTATTTATGGACTTTTGTGTTACGATGGTTTGTCAACAATGTTTAGAGATCTTGGTAAACAAGAGGTGCTCGCTCTTAAATGGGAGGATGCTGCTAAAAAAATCAATAATATTTATCATTCAGTTAATAATTAGTTTAAAAATGAAGACAATTTGCTTTTATTTTCAGGTTCATCAACCTTATAGATTGCGTAGATATAGGTTTTTTGATATTGCCGAAAATCATGATTATTTCGATGACTATTTAAATAAATCGATAATTCGCAAAGTTGCAGAAAAGTGTTACTTGCCAACAAATAAGCTGCTTCTGGATCTTATAAATGAGAGTGATGGAAAATTTAGAATAAGTTACTCAATTTCGGGAACTGCTATTGATCAGTTTGAGATGTATGCTCCCGATGTTTTGGAAAGTTTTAAGCGTTTAGCAGAAACAGGTTGTGTTGAATTTTTGTCTGAAACATATTCGCATTCATTATCGTCGTTACGCAGTTTACCTGAGTTTACCAGACAAATTGAGCTTCATAGAAAAAAGATTCAACAACACTTCAATCAAACGCCCACTGTTTTTCGAAATACCGAGTTAATATATTCCGATAATATTGGAAATGACATTGCAAATATGGGATTCAAGGGAATGTTATCTGAAGGAGCAAAGCATATTTTAGGATGGAAAAGTCCAAACTTTGTTTATAATAATGCAATTAACCCAAAGCTAAAGTTGCTGCTAAAGAATTATACCTTAAGCGACGATATTGCTTTTCGTTTTTCGAACCAAGCATGGGGAGAGTGGCCTCTTACTACAGAAAAATTTGTTCATTGGCTAAATTCAATCGATGAAGGCGATGAAATTGTTAACCTTTTTATGGATTACGAAACCTTTGGTGAACACCAGTGGGAAGAAACGGGAATTTTTGATTTTATGCGTAATCTTCCTAAACGAGTATTTTCCGATTCTAACTTTGAGTTTTTAACTCCATCGCAGGCAATAGAAAAGCATCAGCCAGTAGCAAAAATGCATGTTCAATATCCAATATCGTGGGCCGACGAAGAGCGTGACCTTACTGCTTGGCTTGGAAATAATTTACAAGACGAGGCTTTTAATAAACTCTATTCGCTTTTAGATAAAATGAATTTTGTAATTGACCAAAACTTGCTTCGCGACTGGAAATATCTGCAGACAAGCGATCACTTTTACTATATGTGTACAAAGTGGTTTTCCGACGGTGATGTTCATAAGTATTTTAATCCATACGATTCGCCATACGATGCATTTATTAATTATATGAATGTTTTGAGCGATTTTATGATGCGGGTTGATAAATATTTAGAAGAACAAAAAATTGATATCCGTAATTATTCTTCATCAGAAATAAGTCAGATGATTGCCTATTATCAGAGGAAAATTGATGAGTTTAATAGCCTTTTGAAATCTAAAAATGATGTTAAGCCTGATCTTATCAGACAAAATATCCCTCGTAAAACAAAAGCTAAGCAAAGACAGGAAAAATATGTTGAATAGTTTATTTCTTTTTGTTGAAATGGTGATTTAGCAAATTAAAGATTTAGCGAAGTTATCGAAAAATTGAAATGAATGCCTAATATCTGTTAGCTGTAACCAAATATCTAAAACCTGATTTAATATGTCAAACGAAACTAATATTCCCGATTATCTATTTGAAGTTAGTTGGGAAGTATGCAATAAGGTTGGTGGAATTCACACAGTGATTTCGACTAAGGCAACTACTTTGGCTAAGCAATTCAAAGGAAATCATATTTTTATAGGTCCCGATATTGTGCATCATGCAACTGAGTATCCAGAGTTTATCGAAGACGTTAAGCTTTTTAAATCGTGGCGCGAGAAATCGGCGGCAAATGGTTTGCGCTTTAGAGTGGGGCGTTGGAATATTAAAAGCAAACCAATAGCTGTGTTAGTTGATTTCTCTAGTTATATTTCACAAAAAGATTACATACTAAGAGTTTTTTGGGACGAGTATAAACTTGATTCAATATCGGGTTCGTGGGAATATATTGAGCCTGCTCTGTTTGGATATGCAGCAGGTAAGGTTATAGAGAGTTATACTAGTTATTTTTTGAGTCGCAGTCATAAAATAGTTGCTCATTTTCACGAATGGATGACTGGTTGCGGCCTGCTTTATTTAAAGACAAATGCAAAGCAAATAGCAACACTTTTTACTACTCATGCTACTGTTTTGGGGCGGTCTATTGCAGGTAATAATCTTCCTTTGTACGATCAAATAGATAGTTTTAATCCTGAAATGAAGGCCCATGAATACAAGGTGGTTGCCAAGCATTCGTTAGAGAAAGTTTCGGCTATTAATGCTGACTGTTTTACTACTGTTAGTCAGATTACAGCATCGGAATGTAAGGCTTTTTTGTCGAAAGAGGTTGATATTATTACTCCTAATGGTTTCGACGATACTATAGTTCCCAGTGACGATGAGTATAAAATGCAAAAAATTGAGGCTCGTGTGAAATTTCATGAAGTAGCCGAGGCTCTGTTGGGTTACAGTGTCTCTTACGATAGTATATTTTTGGGGACAGGTGGTAGATATGAGTTTAAAAATAAGGGTATCGATGTACTTCTTAAATCTTTGGCTAAATTAAATAGCAGTAAAACTTTAACTAAAGATATACTTGCTTTTATTATGGTGCCTGCGGGGCATCATGGATCTAGAAAAGATGTGTTTCATAATTTAATGGATAATGATAATATTATTCAATTATCCAATAATCATATTTCGCATTATTTATTAAATATCGACAACGACCCAATTCTTAATATGGCTAGAAGTTTGGGTATAAATAATAAAGAACAAGATAGAGTTAAGATGTTTTTTATTCCTTGTTATCTTGATGGTTACGATAGGATATTTGATAAAACATATTACCAAATGTTGGTAGGTTTAGATATTACTCTTTTCCCTTCATATTACGAACCATGGGGTTATACACCACTTGAAAGTCTCGCTTTTAAAGTTCCAACATTAACTACTACCCTTGCTGGTTTTGGGTTATGGGTAAAAGATAAGTGCATCCAAGATCATCCAGGTATTGAGGTGATTGAACGAACCGATTTTAATGAGGAAGAGGTTGTTAAGTTGATTTCAGAAAAAATTCTTTCGTTCTCGGAGTTTGATAGTAATCGTAAACAAGAGATTTGTAACAATGCTTTTGATGTATCAAAAATTGCTCTTTGGGATAATTTAATAAACTACTATTATAATGCATTCGATATTGCTTTAACAAAGGTTAGTGGCCGTATTGATAAGCTTATATATCAAGATAGAGAGGAGTTATTATTAAAACCATCTGTTGATATAGCTATTAGCAAACCCAACTGGACTAGGCTTTTGGTGAAAAAAAATATTCCAAAGAAATTGCAGGCTCTGGATCTTTTATCGCGAAATTATTGGTGGAGTTGGAATCATGATGCAATAGATTTGTTTGAGAGTATTGATTCAGAATTATGGAGAGAAATAGGATACAATGCATTTCTGTTTTTGGAGAAAATTTCTTTGCGTCGATATTTAAAATTGTCAAAGGACGAAGAGTTTTTAAGTAAACTAAAAGCGGTTTTCGATAGGTTTAACAATTATATGAAATTGAAATCGGAGCAAACTGAACCTAAGATTGCTTATTTCTCGATGGAGTTTGGAATTCATACATCATTAAAAATTTATTCTGGTGGTTTAGGAATTTTAGCAGGCGATTATTTAAAGGAGGCAAGTGATAAAAATATAGATATTATTGGTGTAGGATTGCTTTATAGGTTTGGATATTTTATGCAACAAATATCGTCAATTGGTCAACAGATACCTATTTACCAGTCGCAGGACTTCTCGAAAATACCTGTTAATGCTGTTAAAGACAAAGATGGTAATATCTTAAAGGTTGTGATAGTTCTTCCAGGTCGAAATGTATATATTAGAGTTTGGTTAGTTAACGTGGGGCGAAATTATCTTTATTTGTTAGATACAGATTTAGACGAAAATATTCCAGAAGATCGTATTATTACCAGTCAATTGTATGGTGGCGATTCAGAAAACAGGTTAAAACAAGAGTTAGTTTTGGGTATTGGAGGTATAAGAGCACTCAGAGCTATGGGGATAAATCCCGACATTTATCACTGCAACGAAGGTCATGCTGCATTTACAGGTGTCGAACGATTGACTAATTTAATAAAAGAGGATGCTTTGTCATTTGACGAGGCTTTAGAAGTTGTTCGTTCGTCGTCGTTATTTACAACGCATACACCTGTTCCGGCTGGGCACGATACTTTTCAAGAAAGTTTGCTTCGTACCTACATATCTCATTATTCGCATCGCTTAAAAATTAGTTGGGAGCAGTTTATGAAATTAGGACGATTGAATCCAAATAACCTAAGCGAAAAATTTTCGATGAGCTTTTTGGCTACTAACCTTTCGCAAGAGATGAATGGAGTTAGTATGCTTCATGGTGATGTTACAAAACAGATGTTTAAAGATATGTGGCCGGGTTATTATCCTAATGAGTTGCATATTGGATATGTAACTAACGGTGTTCATTTTTCCACTTGGGTATCAAAAGAGTGGAAAGAGTTCTGTATGGAAGAGCTTGGTGAAAATTTTCAGAGAAATTCTAATAACTGTGGAAGGCGTATTTTAAATATTTCCGATAATAAAATTTGGAATGTTAGAAAAATTCAAAAAAATAATCTGATTGCGTATATTAAAAAGCGACTTTTAGAGCCCGAAACTGTAAAATTCGATAACCCAAAACAGATTATAGAAATTAGAAATAGTTTAAAAGAGAATGTGTTAACTATTGGTTTTGCTCGTCGGTTTGCTACATATAAAAGGGCTTATTTGTTATTTACAGATCTTAAACGACTCAGTAAAATTGTTAACAATCCTAGCAGACCGGTTTTATTTATTTTTGCAGGAAAGGCACATCCTAACGATACCGAAGGGCAAACGCTAATAAGGCGAATTGTTGAGCTTTCAAAAACGCCCGAGTTTATAGGAAAAGTAATATTCTTACAGAATTACGATATGGAATTAGCTAGCCATATGGTTCAGGGTGTCGATGTGTGGTTAAATAATCCTGTGCGGCCTATGGAAGCCTCGGGTACTAGTGGTATGAAGGCCGTAGTTAATGGTGTTTTGCATTTTAGTGTTTTAGATGGCTGGTGGGTTGAAGGATATAAACCCGATGCTGGTTGGGCTTTGCCTCAAGAACAGACATATAGCGATAACGAATTTCAAGATGCTCTTGATGTTGAAACAATGTATAGTATTATTGAGAATGATATTATTCCTTCATATTATCAGACAAATAGATCGAATATTCCAGAAAAATGGGTTGGGTATATTAAAAATTCAATGGCTCAAGTTGCTCCAAATTTTACTTCAAGTAGAATGCTATATGATTACGAAAATAAATTCTACAATAAGCTTTTTGTAAGGGGGAAACAAATTAAAGAAGACGATTTTAAATTAGCTAAAGATATTGTTGCTTGGAAAAAGTATGTATCGAGTAACTGGAACGATATTGAAATTGTATCTGTTAATCAAGTAGACACTTCAAAGGAGCCAATTGTTATTGGCGAAAAATATAAAATTGAAGTTGTATTAAAGTTAAATAGAATTGTTAGTAACGATGTGGGAGTAGAGTTGGTTGTTGCCGAATCTATCGAAGATAATAATGTGGTAGTAAAGTATACTCAAGAGTTTAACAATATAAAATCAGAAGGTAATATTGTTACTTATTCTTTAGATATAATCCCCGAAGAACCAGGTGTATTCGATATAGGAATTAGGATCTATGCAAAAAATCTAAATCTTCCGCATCGTCAAGATTTTTGTTTAGTTAAATGGATATAGTTCTGGTTAACCCATAAAATCAGGATTCTACCTTTAGAAAGTTTAATTACGAAGTTTTTCGTAATTAAACTTTCTTTTTTAAATTATATCTATATATTTGTATTACGAAAGTATTCGTAGATAAAATTTAAACTGTTATGCAAAAGTACAAACCAACCGAGAGTGAGTTAGAGATTCTGCAAATATTGTGGTCTGAAGGCGACTGTAATGTTAAGCAGATAAATGATATTCTAAACCAAAAGCGCGAGGTGGGATACACCACAACTTTAAAAACAATGCAAATTATGTTCGATAAAGGTTTGCTTTCGCGCGAAAAAGATAAACGAACACATATTTATAAGGCCGAATTACAAAAAGAGGATACCGAAAATATGATGATAAGCAAACTTATGAATTCGGTATTCGAAGGGTCGGCAGTAAAACTTGTTATGCGTGCCTTGGGTTCGCAAAAAACAAGTACCGAAGAGCTCGAAAAAATTAAGAGTTTAATTAACGAGATTGAAAAAGAAAACAATAACCAGTAATTATTGATTATGGAATTTAGCTTTTTAACTGTAGAATTTCAGAAAGCAATAGGATGGTCGTTGGTACACAGTATTTGGCAAATATTGGTAATAGCTATTGTTCTAAAAACAGTTTTGTTAATCAGTCGTAAAAACACTCCAAGCCTTAAGTTTAATTTTATGTTGGCTTCATTAGTGTTTTCGCTGGTAAGTTTTGTTATAACTTTTTTTGTTGTATACACACCAGCTGCTGTTAACACCGCAGTTGTGAATACATCTAAGTTAATAGTTCCAAATATTGTATTTGCAAGTCAACCCCAATCGGTTTTGGCAACAATTACATCCTTTATCGATGCCCATGTTAACACCATTGTTTTTATATGGTTGATTGGAATAATGCTATATATTTTAAAAATAGTGTTTGGCTTTTTGTATGTCGAAAATATTAAACGAAATAGTACACCTATTAATGATAAAACTTTCATTCAACTATTCGAAAAGCTTTGCCAGCGTATTGGAATTCTCCGATGCGTTAAAGTTTTAGAGTCGATGACAGTGAAAGTTCCTATGGTTATGGGGCATTTAAAACCAGTTTTGTTATTACCTGCAGGATTACTTACTGGCATGCCTTACAATCAGATTGAAGCTATTATGGCTCACGAGCTAGCTCATATTTACCGTCGCGACTTTTTGGTAAATATTATAGTGGTCGTAATAGAATCGTTGTTTTTCTATCACCCCGCCATTTGGTGGATAACCTCTGCTATGGACGACGAAAGGGAGAAATGTTGCGACGATATTGCCGTAAAAATTACGGGCAGTAAACTTATCTATGCTAAAGCTCTTACTTCGGTTATTGAGAAAAGCATAGCTAAACCGCAAATGGCCTTAGCGTTGTCTAGTAATAAACAAAAATTGTATTTACGAATTTCAAGACTTTTAAAAGATAATAATATGAAAAGTAATTTGAGAGAAAAAATGATTTTGCCAATAGCACTGTTGTTGGTAATATCGACACTTGCTTTTGCTTCTAACGTTAATAAACCAAACTCTACATTACAAAATGCTTTGCTCGATGCTTCGGCTAATATTGATAAGCAAGTTGATAAGGAAAAAGAAAAGTATCATTATAGTTTTGGATTAAGAGATTCTACTTCGTTGAAGGGTGCTAATGGTTCAAGTTCAACAATAACGTATAATAGTGGATTTACTATTTCAAGAACAGGAACCTACAAATGTTCGTCTGATAATATTGTTCATACATCGGAAAGCCAGAATTTTGTTTGTATTGAAGGAAACTCAGAAGGTCAATCAGTTATGGCAATTCTTGATGGAGATAAGTTGTCTCATTTAAAAATAAATAGTGAGATAATAGATCAGAAGGATTATTACAAGTATAAGAAAGTGGTTGATAAGTGTGTTAAGAAAGCATTAGCATCTGAAAAGAATCGAATAGTGGTTCCTTATAGGGTAAATAATGACGATAGTTTTGGTTCTGATAACAAGGGACTTAATGTTCAGAAAACTCACACTAGCACAGTTGGAGTTACCGATGGTAAAAAATCTTCGTCTAGCTCTAGTCAGTTGGTTAAGGTAATTGCTAAAGATGATAGTAATATTGTTAGAAAAGTTTCTGAAGATATTGAAGCAAATAATGTAATTTACATTGACGACCAAAGTGGTTCAATGGTAATTAAGGGAAATAGTTTTAGCGTTGATTCTGTTGATTATTTTTCAAATGCTAGTCAGTATACGTCAATAACTCATAAGATTAACGATAAAAATGTGCTTCTTGTTCTTAATGGAAGTTCTGTTGTTAAACTAAAAATAAATGGAAAAGTAATTCCTGAGTCGGATTACCAAAAGTATAAACATTTAGTTGATGAGTGTATAGACAAGTCGGATGATATAGTTAAAGAGGAAGAAAAAAAATCATCTTTATGTGAATTAAGCACCGACTCCGATGAGAATATTTTTTACTCTTCTGCCCATAACGATTCTTACCTTTATTTAAACAAAACAATAAAGGGTGAAAGAGTAAAAGTTGCAATAGATGGAAACACTGTTAAAAAGCTCGAGGTTAATGGTAAAGTAATTCCCGAATCGGAATATAAAAACCATAAAAAGCTTATTAAAGAGTGTATTGAGTTGTCGGTTATGTCGGAGAAAGAAATTCGTGATGTTGAGAAAGATTTGATTGATGTAAAAGAGGATTTGTCAAATACCGAGATCGATTTAAAGGAAATTGAGGAAGATATTGAAGAGGCTCAAATATCGTTAAATAAAGATTTAAAAAATATTAAACTAAATCTTAATATAACTAGCGAGAAAGATCTTAAAAAACTTCGTAAAGAACTAGAGCGTGTTAAGAATA
>Ga0193959_1001023_pt1 | contig 11328 bp, 9 predicted proteins | sample FB_2_MG_FD_140333 | JGI IMG/M metagenome (GOLD analysis project Ga0193959, IMG submission 140333) | Microbial mat bacterial communities from the Broadkill River, Lewes, Delaware, United States - FB_2_MG | ecosystem: Environmental > Aquatic > Freshwater > River > Microbial mats | place: USA...
GGTGCTTTTACATAGTACAAATCATCAGCAATTGTTTCTATATCATGAATTACAACTTCTGGTAAAATAGGTACTCCAACAAAAACTGATTTTGCTTTTTTATTTATTACAGATTTTATACAAGCCATCATAGTTAAACCAGTATTTAAACCTTCATCTATTAATAAAATATTTCTACCTTCTAAGTTTATTATATCTAAATTATTACGATACTTTGCTTTATATTTTGCTATATCTATACTATACTGTTGTTTTGATTCTTCATATATCTCTTCAAGTTTTAAATCAAATGATTTCATTAATTCTTCATGTATAACAATCTCTTCTGTTTCTGTTATAATTGCAATTTCACACTCTTTATTTTTTGATGTATAAATTTTTTGGGTAAACATATAATCAAAATCTGCTTTTAATTTTTCTGATAAATCAATAGCAATAGGAACAGCACCACTTGAAATAGCTAAAATTACCCACTTTTCCTGTAGCATATCATTTATAGGTAAAACATCATATAATTTATGAAAGGCGTCCTTTCTATTCTTAAAAATTTTATTATTCATGTATAACTATTAATCTCTTTTCCCCAATTCATATTGCTGTGCTAATTGAAATAACTGTTTTAAATTAAGCTCAACATATATTATTTTCTGTCTATATGAATCAACATTTGTTGTTGTGTTTGAAGCTACTAATGAATCAATCAGTTTAAAATCAATCGCCCAACATCTATCATCTATACTAAAAATATATTCCTTTTTTTTACTAATATGATTTTCTAAATCATACTCTTCTTTATATGTAGTTTTATAATATTTCCAAAAGTTAAAACCTAAATCATAATTAAAAGTTTTTTCTTCTTCTAAAGTATCTTCTTTTTTTAAGTATGAATAGTGTAAATTTGTAAAATATTGATCTTTTTTAAAGTGAAATGAAGTAGAAGAAGTTGTTATATCTTTAATTAAATAACTATAAATTAATCTATTAGATAAAGAACCATAATCATAGTAATATGTCAAATCATTTTGTAAAGTATTTTTTTCATAACTACCGGTACTATTGTTATACACATAACTAAGATTTAGTTTATGATTAATAATCTCTTTTAATGTCATTTTATTATAGAATGATTGGTTAAAACCTAATGAAATATTTTTAGTTGTTTCAGAAATAGCAAAAGGAGATAAATCAGAAGTAGAAGTATCTTCTGCAGTATAAATATCACCAGATTTTTTAAACTGATTAGAGTCTGTATATGTTGTACTTAAACCAACACTATGAATAATATTTTCATAAGGTTTTATTAAATTACTATATAAAGAAAAGATATGATTATTTTCAGCATAATTGGCATCAATATAATCAGAGTTTTTATACTTTATATTTGTATAATTTACTTGTTCGCTAAAAGTAAAATTCAAATATTCGTTAAATAAATAACTATGATAGTTAATAGGTAAAAAAAGCTCCGTTGTATCTCCTCCAACTCCTACTTTTCTTGTTTTTCTATTAGTACTTATTTCAAAAGATGTTGTTAAATTATTATTAAAAATACTATCTGCATATTTATGAAAACTTAGTGAAGGTATTTTTTGTAATATTTCATCATTATTATCTTTCGAGAGATCCTTATATCTATTTAGTTCAAAATCACTGTAGTATTTATTTGTATTATAAAAATATTTAATTTTAGATTCTAAAAATTTATCCTTATTATTAGTTGTACTTGAGTTGTATTTTGTGTTAATATAATCTACATCATTCATTTCTAAAGAATCAATTACTAAACCATCACTATCGTCATTTGCTGAAAATAACTTTGAGCGTTTGTATTCCAAATTCCAACCATAATGTTTACTATTAGTTAAATCCATTTTTTCACGGTAAGTCTTTTTTTCTTTAAACATACCTATTTCAAAATCAAGTTTAGAATACAAAGAATCAACATATCTATATTTTAAGGTATGGCCATTTCCTCTTTTTAATCTTGTTTGAGGAATATATTCAAAATCATAGTTTAATTGAGGTGCAAAATAAATAGGCTGGGCATATATAAAGCCTTCACTTTGAGAATATCCAATAGTAGGTTTTAAAAGACCAGTTCGTCTTGTGTCATCGGTAGGGAAACCAAAATATGGAGTATAAAATACGGGAAAATTTTTGAGATATAAAGTTGTATTGTATGTATTCATCCATTGTTTTGTGGTATTAAGATCTCCACTACTAAAACTAATACTCCAAGCAGGATCTTTACAATTACAACTTGATAATGTGGAGTTATTTAAATCATACTTATCACTTGACTTTAGTCCTTTTTTTGCATTGAACCACAATTTGTTAGAGTTATCTACTACAAGCATAGGCTTTAAATTGTTTATATCATTCTTAATATCAATATAGATATATTGCGAATAACTAACAAGCTCTTCATTTTTGATAATATTTACATCACCAAATAATTCAAGTTTTGCATTTATTTTGTCATAAATTAAACGATTTGCAGTAATATAATAATTAGGGGAGTAAACAACAACTTCTCCAGATGCATTTACTATATCATTTTTAATTTCTAGATTTTCAGCTAATATTTGTATATTTTCATCTTGGAGACTATCTTTAGCAAATAGGACCATACTTAAAAAGGTTATAACTAAAAATATTCTATGCATCAACAACTAAAGTTTTTCCAAATTTATCATGAAATGTCTGTCTAGACTGACCATAGTAAGCTAAAAAGAAACCTAAATAAAATACTGCTTCACTAATAATTCTTCCAGCAGATCGAATACAAGAATTTATTAATGAAATTCTACCATAGTTTTCAAAATCAATTACTTTTATTTTAGAGATAAGTTTACCTATAGTTGCACCATAATACCATATAAAAAATGATTGATAAATAAATTTCAATACAACCACTTGTATAAATGCTTCATTCATGACCATCATTGTTGCCACTAAGTCCCCATTAGTTGTTGCAATTTTATCCCAAAGAATTATAATTACTAAAAGAGTGATAGATAAGTCATCAATTACAAAAGCTTTCACTCGTGATTTCATTGACGCTAATTGCAAATTATCTGTATCAATTTGCTCAAATTTATTATTCATATTATTTTAATGCTTGATACGCGATATCTGTTCTGATTTTTTTACCAGCAAAATGAACTTGTCCACATAAAGCATATGCTCTATTTCTTGCTAATTCGATGCTATCTCCAAAACCTACACATAATAAAACTCTACCACCTGTTGCCAATAGTTTATCATCTTCAAAAGTCACCCCTGCATAAGAGATATGTGAATTGGCTTTTAATTCTTCATCATGAATTTCATCAACAATTATTTCAGCTGGTTCACTACTTCCATAAGGGTAGTTTGCACTTGCCATAACAACTGCTACACCATATTCATTTTTCATTTTCAAATCAAAAGTGTCAAGTTGTTTTGTCGCACCTTTATAAAAAAGTTCACTCACTGGGTTTTCTAGCAAAGGCATAAGTATTTCACACTCTGGATCTCCAAATCTTACATTATATTCTAAGATAATTGGTTCACCATCTACTACCATCACTCCAATGAAAAGTACACCTTCAAAAGGTGCACCCTCATTTTTCATACCTGCTAAAGTTGGTTTAATTACATTTTCTTCAACTTTAGCATAAATTTCATCATTTACTAAAGGTGTTGGAGCATATGCACCCATTCCACCAGTATTTGGTCCAGTATCTCCATCACCTATTCTCTTGTGATCTTGTGCAGCTGGTAAAACAACATAATTTTCACCATCACAAATAGCAAAAATAGAAAGCTCATAACCATCTAAATACTCTTCTACAATTACTGCATTTCCAGCATCTCCAAAACTTTCACCACTAAGCATACCGGAAACAGCCTCTTTTGCTTCCTCTTTACTCATAGCAATGATTACACCTTTTCCAGCACATAGACCATCTGCTTTTACAACTATTGGTGTTCTCTTCATGCTATCAATAAAATTAAATGCTTCTTCTTCATTCTCAGTTTCTATAAATGCAGCTGTAGGAATATTGTATTTTTTTAAAATATTTTTCATATATACTTTACTACCCTCTAATTGAGCAGCAGCAGCTGATGGACCAAAAATAGTCAATCCACTCGCTTTAAATATGTCAACTACACCATCAACTAATGGCTGTTCTGGACCTACTATTGTTAAATCTATTGTATTTTCTTGTGCCCATTGACTTAATTCTTTATAATCTGTAATATTAATATTTGTACCCAATTGAGTTGTAGCACCATTTCCTGGCATAAAATATAAATTGTGTTTAGTTTCTTCTTTTGAGATAGCAAGACCAATAGAGTATTCTCTACCACCGCTTCCAAGTATTAATATATTCATTTAAAATTATCCTTAAAATTTGTTAGTATTTAATTATTCCAAACAGCCGTTAACCCAAAGGCGGCCCTAAAAGCCAAAGTGCTACAGTCAAGAATATAATCTTAGGAGTTGCAATCCCTCTTTTAATAAAAGAGAAAAGTACTACACACAATTATAATTACAATTAACCGTATAAAAACAGTATCGGACCCAAAAAAATAGGAAAATCCCGAACTGCTTAGAATAAATTTATTATATCAAATTTTTAATTAGTAATAGATACATCAATTGATTTTTTTAAAGATTTAATTTCTTCAAAGGAAAATTTATAAGATTTTTTAAATATATATCGTATATATTTTGTTTCAGCAGCAGTAAAACCTTTTGGATCTTTATTTGAAACACTAAGTGTTGTTCCATTTACTTCAAGTTTTTTAAGTTTATCACCAATAACTTTTACATAATAAATAAGACTATAACCCTCTTTTATCTTTTCAATTGTTACTACTATTTGATCATCTTGAATATTATTCAAAGGGATATCCTCTGAAATATTTTCTATATTCATAAATTGTAACAATTTTACAAAAGTATTTGCATCAACATGTCCAATATAAAACTTGCTAAATATTTCAAAATAACGCTTGATTTTCTCTGTTTTTAGAAAATTAAAATCTATTATATTATCAGTATCTTTACGAATATTTCTTAATATCCAAGAAATTGTATCAAAATATTTAAAAGTCACTAAACTTATAGCGTTTGAATGAGTAAGTTTTGAATCTTTATGCGTTACAAATTTTCTTCCGTTTTTACTGTTATTATACATCAAATTATGAATTAATTTTTCATCACTAAGTGCATCTGTAACCCAAACTTTACAGTATTTAGGAAAAACATTTACACCCATAGCACCCTCACTTAAAATGATAAGTGCTGTAATATGTAATTTTGGAAACAATACTTCTAGTAATGCTTTTTTCTTTTTTAATCGTTTTCGTAAACTCGTTGTTGTTTTTACAATAGTACTCTCTACAAAACAAACACTATCTTTTGTAAAAAACAATGCATCAAATTCTGTAACATCTTTATATCCAGCTTTATATACTATTTGAGAGTTTCTATCTATCATCAGACCATTCTTTAAATTTTCATAGTTATCTTGATGTGGACCTTTTAAAATAAATTTAGTTATCTCTTTTGTTTCAATAGCATATTTAATTAATAGTTCATATATAATATTTTCATATACTTCTCCTATAAAACTACTATATGTACTTACATAGTGTGGATCCTCTTTATCCATTTTATTTGTTTGTATTTTCTTTAAATATTTACAATGGTACGAATAAAAGTATAAATTATCCATTATCTCTGAAAGATCTAACTCTTTTATATTTTTAGGTAGTTTTAAAAAATCTATTTTGTTCATCTATTCATTTTATCAAAAAAAACCTTAATTAGCTTCTGTAACCAATTTGTAAAGCATTTTTAGATAGACTTGTTATAACAATTCAAAAGGATTTTAAATGGGAAAAGATAGAGAGATAATAAGTGAAGAGTTTGATGATAATGAGGAGATAGATACACATAAAAATTCAAAACATCTTTCAAACAACTTTTTAAGAAAAAGAAAAAAGATGAAAGAGAAAGGCAATAAAGTCCAAATTTGGGTTAAAAAAGAGACACTTGTCTATGAAAAAACACTTACTCAATTACAAATAGAATTATTAAAATTTCAAAATCATGTGAAAGATAAAGGACTTAAAGTTCTTATGATTTTTGAAGGGCGAGATGCTGCTGGAAAAGGTGGTACTATCAAAAGAATCACTGAACATCTTAATCCAAGGGGAGCCAGAGTTGTTGCTTTAGAAAAACCAAGTGATCAAGAAACAACACAATGGTACTTTCAAAGATATACAAAACATCTTCCTAGTGCAGGAGAGATAGTATTATTTGATAGATCATGGTACAACAGAGGTGGTGTTGAACCAGTTATGGGATTTTGTACATCAGAAGAACACCATGAGTTTTTAAGAGAAGTTCCCCAATTTGAAGATATGCTTGTAAAATCTGGGATTACCCTGCTTAAATTTTACTTTTCGGTATCAAAAGAGGAGCAAGGAAGAAGATTTAAAAAAAGAGAAACCGATCCTTTAAAACAATATAAACTAAGCCCAGTAGATAAAGAGTCTCAGCAATTATGGGATAAATATACTATAGCTAAGTTTTCTATGCTAATGGCATCAAATTCTGAAAATTCTCCTTGGACTATAGTAAGAAGTGACAATAAAAAAGCAGCACGACTGAATTGTATAAAACACATTTTAAATAGAGTTGACTACCCAAATCAAATTACAGGGGCATTAACAAAAGAAGATTCTGAAATTATAATCTCTGGTTCAAAAGAGATTGAATTAATGGAAGAACAAAATACATTTGCAAAAGTATTATAATAATGAATTTAAATGATTTTGAAAAAACAAATTTTATAGGGTTATACAAGTCAAAAATTTCTCATCCGACATTTGGGAAAAAATATATTGCAAGATTTCAATTATCAAAAAAAAGATATATGAAAGTTCTAGGATATGATAAAGTTGATAACTTAACAGATATTAAAGCTTATTCATTATTAGAAAATTACAAAATTAGTTTAGCTAAAAATGTTAAACAAACTAAAACGGTAACAAAAAACATTAAAGTAAACGAACCTCCAAAAATAGTGCCAAATCAAGAGATAGAAAGACTTACAGAAGAAAATAAGTTTTTAAAATCTATTCTTGGAGACTATAAAACTGTTGATTTACTAACACTACAAGAAGGTATTCAAAAAGTTTATGATAATGCTCAAATGCAAGAATACCAAATAGAACTTATTAAAATGCAAGACCACCTGGAAAAATCTGGTAAAAAAATGATCATCCTTTTTGAAGGGAGAGATGCTAGTGGAAAAGGTGGAGCTATTAGACGAATGACTAGATATATGAATGCTAGGCATTATAAAGTAGTAGCTCTTGGTAAACCAACTGAAACACAAAAAGGGCAATGGTTTTTCCAAAAATATATAGAACACTTTCCAACTGGAGGTGAAACTGTATTATTCGATAGATCTTGGTATAATAGAGCTATGGTTGAACCAGTATTTGGATTTTGTACAGATCATCAATATGAAATTTTCATGGAAGATGTTGTTAATTTTGAACACGATTTAGTTCGTCAGGATATCATCCTAGTAAAGCTTTATTTTTCTGTCTCAAAAGAGGAACAACTAAAAAGATTTGAGAGTAGACGAACAAATCCACTAAAACAATGGAAACTAAGTGAAGTGGACCTACAAGCACAAGACTTATGGGATGAGTTTAGTGAAAAAAAATATGAGATGTTAAAAAGAACACACTCAAGAAGTGCACCATGGAATATTGTAAGAAGTGATGACAAGCACAAAGCAAGGATGGAAGCTATTAAAATTATTTTAAATAGTGTAGACTATGAAGATAGAAACTATTCTTTAAACTTTGAACCTGCTGAAAATATCAATATTTCAGTACAAAAAGAACTAGCAAGAATGAGAAAGAAAAGAGATTATTAATCCCTTTTCTTCATTATATAAACTAAATAAGTTTTTGAAATGCCTCAACAATACTTTTTGATTCTAACTCTTTGATATTATTTTCAAGCTCTTCGATACTACAACCCTCTTCTATTGTAAGAGAGTTTTGTAAAATAAACTCACCTTTGTCATACTCCTCGTTAACAAAATGAATAGTAACTCCTGATTTTTTTTCATTTGCATTAATAACAGCTTCATGAACAAATCTACCATACATTCCTTTCCCACCATAATTAGGTAATAATGCTGGATGAGAATTAATAATTCTATTCTCAAATGCATTAATTAATTGTGTCTCTAGTTTTTTCATATAACCAGAAAGAAAAACATAATCGCAGTTGTATTCCATCAATAAATCTGTAATTTTTTTATCTAAATTTTCATTTGGAAATAATTTATCATTTATAACATAAGTAGGAGTATCTCTATCTTGAGCTCTACTTATGACATTTGCATTACTATTATTAGATATTACAACTACAACTTCAGCATTTAATTGTCCAGCTTTACAAGCTTCATCAATTGTTACATATCCACTTCCGTTATGAGAAGACAATATTCCTATTTTTTTTATCATATTATAAACTTTGGTACTCCCGCATGTAAATTTGTAAGTATTTCATAATGAATTGTATCATGTGTGGAAGCTAATGCTCTGGCATTATTAAAAAGACATATTGTTTCATCTTTTCCTTCTACACTTAATCCATCCATAGAAACGCGTCCTAAAATCTCTTTTTTATCAGTTGTATATGCTTTTTTGCGTTCATTTAATCTAAAAAAACCATCACCATATCCAACATCATAATTAGATACTATAAAATTATCATGTGGAACTTTATATGTTGCTCCATAATTTATAGTATCACCTTCATTTAAAACTCTTGTAGATATTTTTTTTGCATGCAAGCTCAAAACAGGAAAAACCATATTTGATACCTCTTCAAAATCTAAATATCCATAAAGCCCTATCCCGATTCTTGCCATATCATATAAACTATTATCAACTTTATGTGCACCGGCACTGTTTGCACAATGTATTCTAAATGGTTTAATATATAATTTTTTAATTATAGAAACAGTTTTTAAAAAAATATTTTCTTGTTTTTTAGTAAAAACATCATCTTCGTCAGCACAAGCAAAATGTGTAAACACTCCATTAAGTATTAATTTTTTTTCTATTATTAATGCTATTGCTTCTTTGATTTCAGTGGGTAAAATACCATTTCTTCCCATCCCTGTATCGATTTTTAATTCAACTTTATAATTTTTTAAACAATTTTTTATATCATCTAAACTATTTAAACTATAAATATATCTCTTTGATGAATGTTCTTTAGGTAGTTCATATAAAACTAAAATTGATTCAAAATTATACTTAGCTGCCCTATTAGCTTCGTTTATATTCCTTACCATTGTGTGTTTAATACCATACTTACTGGATAATTCACCCATAGGTTCAATCCCATGTCCATAAGCATTATCTTTTAAAGCAATACAAATTTTATCTTTATGACCTAAAAGTTTTGTGTAGTAATCAGCATTATTGAAAAATGCTTGTTTATTTAAATTAATGTATCCCATTTAAAGTCTTTATTTTAGAGGTATGCTCCATTTTTTGTAATATGCAATAACTCGTAAGCTAACACCTATAACGAAAATAATAGCTATATTTATTGGGGTGATTATATCCAATCTATCTAAAATATAGACTAAAGAACCAACTACTAAAGAAACTGTTCCATAAAAACCTGTTTTAAAAATAAACGGTACTTCATTTATAATTACATCTCGTAATATTCCACCACCAACTGCTGCTGTAAAAGAGACTACTACAACACCCGTAAAATTAAAACCATGGTCTAAAGCAACCAATGCACCCGTAATAGAAAATGATACTAAACCAACAGAATCACTTAAAATAAAATATGGTTTATTCTCTATTGAATCTCTTCTATGTACTTTAAATAAAATCAAAAGAATAAGTACAATAAATACTACTAAGGCAGGTGCAGTATGAGAAAAAGTATATGGAGTAGTTGAAACAATGATATCTCTTAAAATACCACCACCAAGGGCTGTTAAAAACACTGCAATTAATACACCTAATAAATCCAAGTGATTTTTTGCTGCGGTTGAAAATCCACTAAGTGCAAAAGCTACAATACCTAAATATTCTGCTGCCTCAAACATTATAATAAAACCTATTTTGAATCATTTTTATCACCTAACTGTTATTGAGTTAAAATTTTTCTGAAGTATATATAAAATAACTTTAAAAGCATATATTTGGTATCCTACGATTTGATAAAATATAATATTTAGGAATATAATAAATGGCAAATATTCAAAGCCTTAGAGGTATGAAAGATATAATCGATAATGATAGTGAATTATTTACATATTTTGTAGAAAACTGTTCAAACATAGCTAAAAAATATGGATATGGATATATTGAAACACCAATATTAGAAGAAACTGCACTTTTTAAAAGGAGTGTTGGAGAAAGTAGTGATATCGTAAGTAAAGAGATGTATAACTTTACTGATAAAGGAGATCATGAAGTTTGTCTTCGACCAGAAGGAACAGCAGGAGTAGTAAGATGGTTTGTTCAAAATAAAAAAGACAAAGCAGGAGGACTTCACAGAGTTTTTTATCACGGACCAATGTTCAGATACGAAAGACCTCAAAAAGGACGACTTAGAGAGTTTCATCAGTTTGGATGTGAGTCTTTTGGTGAATCTAGTGTATATGAAGATGCTACAATTATTTTAATGATTTCGGAGATTTTAAACTTCTTTAAAATAGGATATAAATTACAACTCAATTCACTTGGTGATGAAAACTGTATGCCTCAGTATAAAGAAAATTTAGTTGAACATCTAAATACTTTAACTTTATGTGAAGACTGTAATAGAAGAATTACAACAAATCCTATTAGGGTACTTGATTGTAAAAATGAGACTTGTCAAGAACAATTAGTAAATGCTCCAAAAATCACAGATAGTCTTTGCGAATCTTGTGATACTGATTTTACAAAACTACAAGAGATATTAAATTCAAATGGTGTTGAATATGAAATAGATTCAAATTTGGTAAGAGGTCTTGACTACTATACTAAAACTGCATTTGAATTTGTAAGCAATAATATTGGAGCACAAAGTGCTATTGCTGGTGGGGGAAGATACGATAGACTTGTTGAGTTTCTAGGTGGAAAAACAACTCCTGCTGTTGGTTTTGCTATAGGTATTGAAAGACTACTTGAGCTAATCATTCCAGACCCAAAAACAGAAGAAGTTTTATATATCGGTGCGATGTCTGAAAATGCAATCAATACAGTTTTTTGTGCAGTAAA
>Ga0193959_1001029_pt1 | contig 11298 bp, 12 predicted proteins | sample FB_2_MG_FD_140333 | JGI IMG/M metagenome (GOLD analysis project Ga0193959, IMG submission 140333) | Microbial mat bacterial communities from the Broadkill River, Lewes, Delaware, United States - FB_2_MG | ecosystem: Environmental > Aquatic > Freshwater > River > Microbial mats | place: USA...
AAATACTTTCTTTAAAACAATGCCCATCTTCCAAAAGTAGAATATCATCAATTTCTAAATTTTCTACATCTAAGGTGTCATTTTTAAAAAGCCGATGTTCTTTTGGTACAAAGCCAACAAATGGTTCGTAATATAAAACACGTTCTTTGATAGCTTCATTTTCTAAAGGGGTTGCTGCAATGGCAACATCAATATGTCCATCAACTAATTTTTTTACAATTTCTTCGGTTGTGAGTTCTTCAATTTTTAAATTTACTTTAGGGTATTTTTTTATAAAAACTTTTAAAAATAAAGGAAGTAGTGTAGGCATAATAGTTGGAATAATACCTAACCTAAAGTCCCCACCAATAAACCCTTTTTGTTGATCTACTATATCATTAATTCGGTTACTTTCATCAACAATTATTTTGGCTTGTTCAATTATTTTTTCACCAACTTCAGTAAGTTGAATTGGTTTCTTTTTTCTGTTAAAAATTTGAGTATCTAGTTCTTCTTCTAATTTTTGTATTTGCATACTCAACGTAGGTTGGGTAACAAAGCAATGTTCGGAGGCTACAGTAAAATTTTGATATTCTGCAACCGCTAAAACATATTTTAATTGAGTAATGGTCATAGTTATAAATATTTATGATAAAGATATTAAAACTATCAATAATAATTATCTTATTTTGAGAGTTTTTTTGAAGAAATTTGTACTAGAAATTAAATCAAAAAAATAACTATATTATGAATACAACAATTATTGGATTAGATAAAAAGAAAACTGAAAATTTAGCAAAAGATTTAAACGGTTTATTAGCAAATTTTCAAGTGTATTATCAGAACTTAAGAGGGCTACATTGGAATATTAAAGGAAAATCTTTTTTTGAATTACATGTTAAATTTGAAGAGTTTTATACAGACTCACAAGAAAAAATAGATTTGATTGCAGAGCGTATTTTAACATTAGGAGATACTCCATTACATACATTTAATGATTATACAGAATTGGCAAAAGTACCTGTAGGTAAAAATGTAACTAATGATGTTGAAGCTGTTCAGTTAGTAGTTACCTCATTATCAGAATTACTGAAAATTGAAAGGATTATTTTAGACGCTTCGGGAGAGGCTAATGATGAAGGAACCAACTCTATGATGAGCGATTTTATTGCTGAACAAGAAAAAACAATTTGGATGTTAAACGCTTGGTTACAATAATCTAAACTTAAAAAAGCCGTTTAATTAAACGGCTTTTTTAATATAAATCCCAAAATTTTCTTTTTTTGTTTAATTCTTCTTCTTGACGAGCATACTCTTCAACTGGCACTACTTTTAAAAACGAAGGATGTTGTTCTATTTCAAATTCTATTTTTTTTACAATTTCATCAACAGTTTCATTTTCATAATCAATTTCCATTGGTGGTTTAATAACCATAGATTGTAAAATATTTCTTTTCTTTATAATTAATCCTTTTTTATCAAAAGAACGTCTAAAGCCATCAATTACTATGGGTACTACAACTGGTTTATAGGTTTTTATAATATGGGCAGTACCTCTTCTAATTGGTTTAAATGGTTTAGTTGTTCCTTGAGGGAATGTAATTACCCAACCATCATCTAATGCTTTTTTAATATTACTAATGTCAGACATTTTTACTTGTCTGTTAACTTCTTTTCCTGCACTTCTCCATGTCCTTTCAATGGAAACAGATCCTGCATAAGCAAATATTTTAGGCAAAAAACCAGATTTCATAGTTTCAGAAGCTGCAATAAAATAAATATTTAGTTTTGGCTGCCATATATAGCCAATATTTTTTAATGAATCTACACGCCCTTTTAATGCAGCATTAAATACGTGAAACATGGCTGCTACATCTGCAAAATAAGTTTGATGGTTTGAAACAAATAATACATTGGTTTCTGGAAGATCTCTAATAATTTCTGATCCTTCAATTTGTAATTTGTTAAATCTACGGTAACGTCCATGTGAAATGACTCCGAATATGCGTACGAGCCATTTTTTTAAAAATAAAATATGTCCGAACGGATTTCTCTTAAAAATCGGCATTTAGTTGGTTTGGTTTTGAATGAAGTACAAATTTAAGAAAATTTAGTTTAAAGTTCTTTTAATAACTCTTTGATTTCACTTAGCATCATAGCAGTTGCTCCCCAAACAATGTAATTGTTTAATTTAAAGCAAGGTACCTCCATATTTTTAGCATAGGAAGTTGATAAGGTAGTTTTAGAAAGCTTTTGATCGTCTAATAAATCTTTAAGTGAAACTTCAATTAATTGTTCAACTTCATAATTTTTAGTAAATGTTGGTGTTTCAGAAATTACACCTAAATAAGGAGTTACTAAAAAATTACTTGGCGGAATGTAAACCTCTGTCATTTCCTTAAAAACAGTAATTTTAGAGCTTCTAATTCCTACTTCTTCTTCAGTTTCTCTTAAAGCTGTATTTTTTAAAGTTTGGTCATTCTCATCAAATTTACCTCCAGGAAAACTAATTTGTGATGAGTGAGTTCCATTATAGTTTGCTCTTAAGGTTAATAAAAATTGAGTTTGTTGAAATTTGTTAGGATAGAAAAGAGCGAGTACTCCAGCTTTTTTTGGATTTTTAGCGTTAATTTTTTCTTCAGAATATTTTAAACGAATTTTTGGAGCTAATTTAAATTGCACCTCTAAACCACCAGTTAACTTGGCTGAAATTTTAGAAAGATTATTATTAAAATAATTAAAATCCATTTATATTTTTGAATAAAAAGTAGGTAAAGACCAATGAAATTTCACAGCTAAAAGCCTCACTGTAATAATTATTGACGATGTAGAAATATAAATAATAGTTTCATTAAAATTTAAATGATGTAAAATTAGAAAAGTTATGGATCCTAATACACAAGCAGTTGCATAAATTTCTTTTCTAAAAATTACAGGAATTTCATTACATAAAATATCTCTAATAACACCTCCAAATGAAGCAGACATTGTTGCTATAGCAATAATTATAATAGGATGAAAGTTGTTACTTAAGCCTATTTCAGTTCCCATAATGGTGTATAAACCTAAACCAATTGTATCAAATAAAAAGAGTGATTTATTTAAATATTTTAATTTTTTTCTAAAAAAAATAGCGAAAAAATATGCTGTAATAATTAAGAAAATTACATCGGTGTTTTTCATCCAAAAAACAGGTTGAGCTCCAATTAAAAGGTCTCTTAAAGTACCGCCACCTACGGAGGTTGCAAAAGCTATAATAAATACTCCAAAAGGATCCATTCGTTTACGCATGGCAACTAAAGATCCAGAAATTGCGAAGGCAAAAATTCCTAAAATATCAAAAATTTGAAATAGTGTCATTACATTTGTTGTGTGAAATAATTATAATCTTTTAATACAACATCAATCAATTCAACAGGTTTCAACTCAGAATTAATGTCTGTAATTTCAAGAATTTTTTGATGAATTTTTATAATGGTTTTATGATTGCCTTTTCTTTTGGCTTTTAAATACAATTCTTTTATAGTTTGAATATCGTTATCAGACAGCATAGTTACTTGTGGAAACGTTGGTTTATATTCCTCAGGAATATCCATAATAAGAGTGTCATTAATTGAAATACTTTTTCTTTCTGAAATAACGGTAGTTCCGGCAGCTAAATCGCCTAAACGTTGTCCTTTACCATTTAATAATATGGTTAATAAAGCTACTGATCCTGAAGCTATTGTAATGTCAATAATTCTTAAAACCCATCTTATTAAGAAACTACTAAATGTAGGTTTTGAACCATCTAATTTAGTGACTCTAATTTTACAAACATATTTTCCGGGTGTTTGTCCGTTAAATAAAGTTTCAAAAAATAAACTATAAAAAAATACAGGTAAACTCAATAAAGTATAAAATACGTAAATAGACTCAGTTGGCATAAAGCCCAATGCATTAATAATTAATAACATAACAATATAGTAACCTGCAATAATAAACATATCCAATAAGAATGCACCAATACGAGTACTTAAAGAAGCTACGTTTTGCTGTATGGTAACATTTTGAGCGGTTTCAATATTAAAATTATCCATTTTTGTGTTTAAACTTTTTGGCGGAGACCATTTGATTTTTTACTTTCGTTGACTTAAATACTAGTCAAAAAATAATTGCTCCAATAAAAAAACAAAAGTATAAAAAATGCGTGAAGCATCATTTGTAAAAAAGAATAAAAATAAATGGTTGTTATTTGAGAGTGTTTTGGAAAAAACAACGGAAATATCACCAGATAAATTATCCGATCTATATGTAGAAATTACAGACGATTTAAGTTACGCAAAAACGTTTTACCCTAAAAGTAAAACAGCTATTTATTTAAATGTATTAGCCTCGAAAGCACATCAAAAAATATATACAACTAAAAAGGAAAGTAAAAACAGGTTAATCACCTTTTTTAAAACAGAATTTCCTTTAGAATTTGCTCAATATCATAAACAACTTGGTATTGCCTTTATCACTTTCTTATTATTTGCAATAATTGGAGCTTATTCAGCAGCAACTGATGGAGATTTTGTCCGTTTAATTTTAGGAGACAGTTATGTAAACATGACTTTAGACAATATTGATAAAGGAGACCCTATGGCTGTTTATAAACAAATGAATGAAGGTAATATGTTTTTGTTAATTACTTTAAATAATATTAAAGTAGCAATGACCGCTTTTGTTTTTGGAATGTTTTTTTCGGTTGGGTCTCTATATGTAATGTTGCAAAACGGAATTATGTTAGGATCGTTTTTATACTTTTTTTACGATAAAGGATTGCTTTGGGAATCTTCTCGTACTATTTGGATTCATGGTACTATAGAAATTTCAGTTATTATAATTGCTGGATGCGCTGGAATAGTTTTAGGAAATGGCTTACTTTTTCCAAAAACCTATTCAAGGTTAGCATCACTAAAAAAAAGTTTTAAAGCAGGACTTAAAATTATGGTTAGTACCATTCCTTTTTTTATAGTTGCCGGATTTTTAGAAGGTTTTGTAACAAGACAAACTCAAATGCCAGATTGGCTAGCAGTTTTAATTATACTAATTTCACTTTGCATCATCATTTATTATTATATTATTTACCCAATTAAATTAACCAAACAACTAAATGGAAACTAATTTTATTGAATTTAAAAAAGAACGTGACTTAGGTGCTATCATAACCGATACTTTTAAGTTTATTAGAGAAAATTGGAAAGAGTATTTTTTAACGGTGTTAAAAATTGTAGGTCCAGTGCTTTTAATTGCACTTACAGTATTGGTATTATATATGTTCACCATGTCAGATTTATTTAAAGATTTAGACAATGTTGATGCTAATCCTGGAGGTTTTTTGTCTAAAATATTCTCTTGGTTTTTTGGGTTAATGTTTGTGTATATTTTGTTATATACACTTTTATCTATGGCCTCATTATATTTTATAAAATCGTATATTAATAATTTTGGAAAACCTAATTTTAATGAAGTTAAAGCTAATATTTATAAAAATATTTGGAAGTTTTTAGGTTTAGGTTTTTTAATAACTTTAGTAACAGTTGCTGGAGCTATATTTTGTTACTTGCCAGGAATTTACTTAGGAACCGTTTTATCATTAGCAACTTCTATAATGGTTTTTGAGGAAAAAAGTATTGGAGATACTTTTTCTCAGGCATTTACTTTAATTAAAGGACAGTGGTGGAACACTTTTGGAGTATTATTAGTTGTTTGGATATTGTTAATGATACTAGGACAAGCATTTTCAATTCCAGCGTTTATTTACCAAATGGTAAAAATGGGTACTATGATGCAAAATGAAGACCCAACAGCTGTTTTTGAAATTTTTAAAGATCCCATATATTTAATTTTAAATATTTTTTCCTACCTATTTCAATTCATTTTATATTCAATACCTCTAATTTCAACAGTATTCGTTTATTTTGATTTAAATGAGCAAAAGAACTATACTGGAACTTTCGAAAAAATTGAAAACTTAGGAACTAATAATTAATTGTATTGAGATGAACAAAGTACTTGTAATCCTGTTTTTTATGTTACTAACTTTTGAAGCTTTCGCTAAGCAAGATTCATTAGTAATAAAAAAAGACACGAGTATTATTGTTCAAAAAAAATTCAATCAAAAAGCTTTAGAAACCTATAAAGCAAATAAAGAGTTTATTTATATTGAAGAAACTAATGAAGTAGAGCCAACTTGGTTAGATCGTTTATTAAATTGGTTGGGAAGGCAATTTGTAAAATTATTAGAATGGATATTTGGTGTAGAAAATGCTTCAGGTATTTTTGCTAAAATCCTAACAAGTATTCCATATATTATTGCTGCAATTTTATTGTTTTTGATTGTAAAATTCTTTTTAAAAGTAAATTCAAATTCTATCATAAATACTGGAACCAATTCAGCCATAGTTAATTTAACCAATGAAGAAGAGTTGATTAAAAATCAAGATTTACTAAAACTAATTCAGCAAGCAATTGCACAAAATAATTTTCGTTTAGCTGTAAGGTACTCTTATTTAAATATGTTAAAACAACTAGAACAACAAAAATTAATAGTTTGGGAGCAGCAAAAAACCAATGAAGATTATATAAAGGAAATTTCAAAGCAATCTTTAAAAAAATCATTTAAAGAACTCACTCGATTATACGATTTTGTTTGGTATGGAAATTTCGAAATAAACGAACTAGAGTTTGCCAAAGCAACTGCTAATTTTGAGGAGGTTTATAAATTAATTGAAAAAGCATAAGTGGATAAAAAAATCAAAATTTATAGCATTTTATTTTTAGTACTAATTTTAGGGTATATTTATCTTGAAAATACTAAAAAGCAGCCTATAAATTGGTTTCCAACATATACTGCTAAGCATAAAATACCTTATGGAACTTTTGTGCTTAAAAATCAACTAGAAAATTTATTTCCAACTACTGAAATTAAAACAATTAATTTACCTCCTTTTGAATATTTAAAAGATTCAACTCGAACAGGTACTTATTTTTTTGTAGATGATGCCTTAAATTTTGGAGATGCTGAATTTTTACGTTTAATGAAATTTGTTGAAAGAGGAAATGATGTATTTATTTCAACTCATGGAATGAATATAGATACCTTGAATTTTAAAACTGAACGATTATTAAGTACCAATTTTGATGAAAAAGTAATTTTTAAATTACCAAATAAAGCTTTTAAAAGTAAAGAATATACTTTTGATAGACCATTTATGAATCAGGTATTTACTAAAATTGATACTTTAAACTCAACTATTTTAGGAATTACTGCCTATGTTAATGAAAATGGAGAACGAACCGAAGAAGGCATTAATTTTATAAAGTATAGGTATGGCAAAGGAAATTTTTATTTGCATACTTTTCCAGAAGCTTTTACCAACTATTATATTTTAAAATCGCCAAATCAACAGCATGCAGCCAATATTTTATCCTATTTAAGAGAAGATATTCCCATATTATGGGACACTTATTATAAAACTGGTAAAAGCAAAATAGCTTCACCTATGCACTATTTATTGAGTTCAAAATATTTGAAATGGGCTTATTATATGGGCTTAGTAGGAGTTTTATTTTTTGTGCTCTTTGAAGGAAAAAGAAAACAACGAATGATTCCTATTCGTGTTCCGTTAAAAAACCAAACATTAGCTTTTACAAGAACCATTGCTAATATGTATTTTGAAAAACAAGCTCATAAAACAATAGCAGAACATAAAATAAATTATTTGTTAGAGTATATTAGAACCAAATTACATATTCCAACAACAAAAATGGATACTACTTTTTATAATTATGTAGCTTCACGAAGTGGTAATAGCTATAAAGAAGTTGAAAAACTCTTTCAATTTTGTGAGGAAATTCATTTAAAAAACGAAATAACAAACCTTGAGTTAATCAAGTTAAACGATATGATTGAAAAATTTAAAAAAACAATTCAATATGGAAACTAACGATTTGAATTTTAATACTAGAATAGATTTAGAGCACTTAAAAAATGCTGTTATTCAAATAAAAGAGGAACTGAGTAAAATAATTGTAGGACAAGAAAATTTTATAGATCTTTTAATGGTAGCGTTATTGGCTGATGGACATGTATTAATTGAAGGTGTGCCAGGAGTTGCTAAAACAATTACAGCCAAATTATTAGCAAAAACCATTGCTACAGATTTTAGCAGAATTCAATTTACACCAGATTTAATGCCTAGTGATGTTTTAGGAACCTCTGTATTAAATATGAAAACTTCAGAATTTGAATTTAAAGACGGACCCATATTTTCTAATTTAGTGTTAATTGATGAAATTAATAGAGCACCAGCTAAAACTCAAGCAGCATTATTTGAAGTTATGGAAGAACGCCAAGTTTCAATTGATGGGCACACTTATAAAATGCAACCTCCTTTTATGGTTTTAGCCACACAAAATCCAATTGAACAAGAAGGAACTTATGCTTTACCAGAAGCTCAATTAGACCGTTTTTTATTTAAAATAGATGTGGGTTACCCTAATTTAGAAGAAGAAATTTTGATTATAAAAACTCATCAAAATAGAAAAGGTGTATTGCCTTTAACTTTAATAAAATCATTGCTTTCAGAAGCTGATTTATTAGATTATAAAAGTAAAATCCACGAAATTTTAGTGGAGGAAAAAATTATGATATACATTGCCCAATTAATTACTAAAACACGCAATCATCCACATTTATATTTAGGAGGGTCTCCAAGAGCTAGTATAGCAGTACTGAATGCTTCAAAAGCTTATGCAGCTATTAACGGACGAGATTTTGTAATTCCTGAAGATATTAAAAAAGTATTGTACCCAGTTTTACGTCATAGAATTATACTTACTCCAGAACGTGAAATGGAAGGAATGACAACTGATAAAGTAATTGAAATGATTGTGCAATCGATAGAAGTTCCACGGTAGTTATTCAATTTTTTTAGATGAACTTAATTAAAAATACCTACATACACCAACATTTTTTTGTTTATATAAGCATAATTGCTGTTACTTTTTTGGTTTCATTTTGGTTTCCATTTTTGTATAGTATTGCTTGGTTTATGAGTACTTTTTTAGCAGTACTATTTATAAGTGATTTTTATGTGTTGTTTAATTTAAAAAAAGGGGTGGGGGCAAGAAGAATTTTATCAGAAAAATTTTCTAACTCAGATAAAAATCCAATTCCCATAACTATAAAGAACAATTACTTTTTTAAAATTGAAGCTAAAGTTATAGATGAATTACCAGTTCAATTTCAAAAAAGAGATTTTGAACACATCGTTGTATTGAAACCATCTGAAGTATATGATTTTGAGTATAACGTAATTCCTGTAGAACGAGGGGAGTATCTTTTTGGAAAATTAAATATTTATGTTTCATCTCCTTTAAAAATAATTTCACGTCGTTTTAAATTTCAAGATAATCAATCGGTGGCAGTTTACCCTTCATACATCCAAATGAAAAAGTATGAATTTTTAGCAATGAGCAACCGTTTAACCGAATTTGGTTTAAAAAAGATTAGAAGAATAGGGCATACCTTAGAGTTTGAACAAATTAAAAATTACATTTCAGGTGATGATGTACGGACTATTAACTGGAAAGCTACAGCCAAACGTTCTCAATTAATGGTAAATCAATATCAAGATGAAAAATCACAACCGATCTATTCTATTATTGATTTAGGAAGGGTGATGAAAATGCCTTTTGAAGCATTAAAATTATTAGACTATGCTATAAATTCTACTTTAGCATTTTCAAATATAGCGCTTCGAAAAAATGATAAGGCTGGTTTACTTACATTCGCTAAAAAAGTGGATACCATAGTTGCTGCAAGCAATAAAAAAACACATTTAAATACTATAAATGAAGCTTTATATAAAATTACAACAACATATACCGATGCAGATTTCGGTTATTTATATGCAGTTATAAAACGTAAAATTACGCAACGAAGTTTATTAATTTTATATACTAACTTTGAACATATTTCATCATTAAAAAGACAACTTCCTTTTTTACAAGCAATAGCAAAGCAACACCTACTGGTAGTGGTATTTTTTGAGAATACTGAACTAGATGAGTTGATACAAAATAATGCAGAAGATTTGCAAGCCATTTACCACAAAACAATTGCTGAAAAGTTTGCATATGAAAAGCGTTTAATTGTAAAAGAATTAGAAAGTAAAGGAATTTATGGAATTTTAACGAAGCCTAAAAATTTAACGGTAAACGTTGTTAATAAATATTTAGAGTTTAAGTCAAAAGGTTTTATTTAAGCCCTTGTTTTACAGCTAAAGCAGCTCCTATAATACCTGCATCATTTTCTGCAATTGCAGGAACAATAGGAGTTTTAATATTTATTTGAGCTTCAAATTTGCTAAACTTTTTACTGGAGCCACCACCTACTATAATTAAATCTGGTGACAATATTAAATTTATATGTTTAAAGTATTTGTGAAGTCTTTTCCCCCATTGTTTTCGACTAAGATTTTCTTCTATTCGAACAGAATTTGCAGCGTATTTTTCAAAAACACAACCGCTTTTATGTAAAATATGTCCAAATTCGGTATTGGGTAATAATTTGCCATCTAAAAACAGTGCAGATCCTATGCCTGTTCCAAGTGTAACCATAATAACTACACCTTTTACATTTTTTCCTGCGCCAAAGGCAACTTCTGAAAGTCCAGCAGCATCAGCATCATTTACAATTGTAAAATCATTTCCTGTTTTGGCTTTAAAAAAATCATCAATTTTTAAATTTTTAAAATCTTTATGTAAGTTTCCTCCACTCAGACAAGTTCCGTGCTGTAGAGGGGTAGGGAATCCACAACCTACTGAGCCTTTCCATTTAAAGTGATTAATAATTTTTTGAATTGTTTCAGCTACAGCCTCTGGAGTTGCTGGATTTGGAGTTGGTATCCTTCGTCTGTTAGAAATTAGTTTGCCTGTTTCAACATTTACTATTGCTCCTTTAATTCCTGTGCCACCCACATCTATACCGAGTATTTCCATAATGTATTATATGATGATGTTATAAAAAACAATAGTATAAAAATTATATGAATAAAAAAATGATACCTATTAGTTTTTGTTTTTAGAACTTATATGTATGGTTGTAAAAACTTAGTAAATCTGATTAAAAAATATAAAGAAATAACTAACTAATATATGCTTTATTGATTCTGTAAATTATAAATAATATCCAACGCTTTCAGATTGCTCCTTAATAGCTGCTGTGATATTTTCAAAACTAAATAAAACATCACTATCTTTTTTTAAGTTTATAATAACATGACCATC
>Ga0193959_1001030_pt1 | contig 11298 bp, 10 predicted proteins | sample FB_2_MG_FD_140333 | JGI IMG/M metagenome (GOLD analysis project Ga0193959, IMG submission 140333) | Microbial mat bacterial communities from the Broadkill River, Lewes, Delaware, United States - FB_2_MG | ecosystem: Environmental > Aquatic > Freshwater > River > Microbial mats | place: USA...
GCACTGTTTGTAGTGACATTGATTTTAAATATTGTATCAGTAAGAATGATTCAAAGATTTAAAGAAAAATATAAAATGAGTAGTTTATAATGGAAAAAATAAAAAATAAAAACAAAAAAGATAATATCTTTTATGATCCGAGTTTAAAAAAAAGACATGCAAAAGCAAAAGTATTTAAGTATTTTACAATTATCTCTTTAGCTTTTTCATTAATCTTTTTAACAATTTTTTTAAGTGATATGGTAATAAAAGGAAGTACTGCAGTTCAACAAACGTATGTACAAGTTGAGGTGAGTTACAATGAAAAAAGTGTAAAAAGTTATAGAAAAGCAGTTGAAAGAAAATATCTCAATATTGTGAGTCGTGCAGCATTAAGAGAAATACCAATGCAAATTAAAAACAATCCTAGTTTAATGGGAACAACAAATTTAGTTTGGATGTTAGCAGATGATCAAGTTGATATGTATATGAAAGATTATTATTATAAAATTAAAGGAAAAGATTTAAAAACTATTGAGGATTTAGTTCGAAATGATAGATTAGAAAAAAGATTTAATGATATTTTCTTTACACAAGGTGATAGTAAAACACCTGAATATTCTGGTATTTTATCTGCAATGATAGGTACTATTATGACATTATTAGTAGCAATGGTAGTAGCATTTCCTGTAGGTGTTGCAACTGCTGTTTATTTAGAAGAGTTTAGTACTCAAAATAAATGGAGTGAATTTTTAGAAGTAAACATCAATAATCTAGCAGCCATACCTTCTATCTTATTTGGACTTTTAGGACTTGCAATTTTTATTAACCTATTTGGTATGCCTAGAAGTTCTGCTTTAGTTGGTGGTTTAACACTTGCCTTAATGACGTTACCTATTATAGTTGTAAGCTCACGTGCAGCTTTACGAAGTGTACCTGCTAGTATTAGACAAGCTGGTTATGGGTTGGGTCTTACAAAAGTTCAAGTTGTAAAAGATCATGTTTTACCATTGGCTTTTCCTGGAATCATGACTGGATCGATTATCGGTTTAGCTCAAGCCATGGGTGAAACTGCACCACTTATTATTGTTGGTATGATTGCATTTATCCCTGATAGTCCAACTACAATTTTTGAAGCATCAACAGTTATGCCAGCACAAATATTTACATGGGCTGGTATGCCAGAACGTGCATATATAGAAAGAACGGCAGCTGGTATTTTAGTACTATTAACTGTACTTATATCTTTAAATGCTTTTGCAGTATATCTTCGTAAAAAATTTGAAGTGAAGTGGTAAACTTCATAATAGTATAACACTCTATACGTATTAACTCAGTATAAGAAACATTTTTGTTTCTTATATGGAAAGTTTCAATTAAATCTATAATCTAATATAATAAAATAAAAACTTACTGTTGATCACTACACTAGTGGATAATTTAGATCTATCCTAAGCTTAAGAATCTTAGAAAACAAATATTATATATGCTAATAAAATAAGGAAGTTTAGTGAGTATAGAACAACATAATTACAATTTAATTATGTTGTTCTAATGGAGAAGAGGGTTATACGTTAATTTTCTTGTCTAAATATCTATCGATATCTGTATATATAAATCCATTTTTATCAATAAAGGTTAAGTGCTCTTTTGTTAAATCTTTAACATCTTTTATCCCCATAACTGCTAAAATAGTTCTCACACCGGCTAATAAATTCTTATGATATTGAACTGCTTTTTGTGAATGTTTATATACTAAATAAGCACTTCTTAATTTTTTATCTTGTGTAGCAAGTCCTACAGGACATTGATGTGATCCATGACCTGAACACATTCTAGCTCTAATACATCCAGCACTCATCATAAATCCACGTGCTAGATAAATAAAATCTGCACCTAGTGCCATAGCAACTGCAATATCATCGGGAGTAAGGATTTTACTAGCAGCGATAATTTTAACTTTATCTCTAATTCCACACTCTTTTAATACATTATCTGCAATATGAACAGCATCATTAACATGAAAACCAACTCTATCCATTAAGAATAATGGGGCAGTAGCACTACCACCATCTCCACCATCAATACTTATAAAATCAGGAATCCCTGCAATATTATTTTCATTTCTTCTTTTCATCTCTTGAGATAACTCTTCAAAACCTTCTCTACTAGAGATAACGATCTTAATTCCTACAGGTTTCTGTGAAAGTTTTTGTAAGTTTGCTACAAAATCAAAAAGTTCCACAGGGTTATTTGCATAAGGAAATCTATTTGGAGAAACTACAGGTTTATTAGCAGGTACATTTCTATAGTAAGCAATAGAATCACTTACTTTCTCAGCAGCTAGTTTACCTCCTGTTTGTTTTGCTCCTTGAGCTAACTTGATCTCTGTCATTTTACAAAATGCCATAGTTTTTTGATATCTCTCTTCGTCAAATTCACCATTGTCATCTCTTACTCCAAAAAGACCAGAACTCATTTGGAAAATAATATCTGGCATATCAGAAGGGACTTCTTTAGGAAAAGCTTCTAATGGTGCACTCCAATTTGGTCTAAAAAACTCATATCCATCTTGATCAAAAATGTAAGTATCTGATTCTTTTGGATTTAAAAGTTTCTTTCTAAAATATTTAATTGCAACATAGTTATTAAAGAAAAATTTAATAATTTTAAAAATAGTTTTATTAAAACCTTTTATATGGATACGATTCATACATGCATCATGATGTTCTCTATGAGTAAAAAAGAAATTTGTTGTTAAACTTCCTTCTCCTGTATTGATAGGAAATTGACCATCATAAGATGCTTTTGTAAATGCCCTTGTCCCTTCTGGAGAGATTGCTCCATCACTCATAGCACTTCTTGCAATGATTGTTTTTGATACAAACGGAAACTTTTTATCTTCTCCAAATGTAACTGAGAACTCTTTATTTATCTCATCATCATTTAATGGACTATTTGAATGTTTCATGAGAAATTTTGGATTATCTTGTGGTTGGGTAGGTGAAAATGATGCATAACCAGTTAAGTCATTTGCTGCTTTATAAACCCAATCAACTTTATCTTTTGATTCATAAAATTTTTCATCACCAAAATATTGTCTAAAAGGCTCTCTTAACGCCTCAAAAAAGTATCTCATTCTCCCTATGATAGGGTAATTGATAAGTAATTGGTGTTTTCTTTGTATAAATTTATCATAAATAAACATATTTACAACAATAAACAAGCCGACATAAATTAAAATTTCCATATATTATCCTTTTTAATTAGTTTATAATGATTTGTATCATTTCTATTTCATTATGACTCTACATTTATATTTTTGCTATCTAGCAAAAGTGCAGACAACTTTTCTTTAATGATATCTGAATCTTTTAATTGATTAGAAACAATATTTTTTACTTCAACTGAATCATTTTTATTTTTTTTTGAGATATCTAGTAGGTTAGTAAGTTTCATTGTTGCATCATTTGAAATTTTGATACCGTTATCTATGAGTTCATTTGAAGTAGCACTTTGTTCTTTTACATTATTGGTCATCAATGTAATATCTTTTATTTTCTTTCCAATATCTGATGTTGTTCTTTTCGATATGGCAGCAAGTTTTTTTACTTCATCAGCAACAATTGAAAATCCTTTTCCAGCATCACCTGCTCGTGCTGCTTCAACTTTTGCATTTAGTGATAAGAGATTGGTTTGTATTGAGACATGATCATTTGCAACAACGAGTCCAGTAATCTCTTTATTTGCTGCAGTTAATGTATCGATAGTATCTGAGAAAGTATCAAATATATTATCTAGTTCATCAATTGTTGACGAAAGTTCTGTAATAAGAGAAATAATATTTTTACTCTCATCACTTGATTCTTCAGAGGATTCATAAGAGTCATTTGCTTTCGTTTCCAGTACATTTGATTTTTCAATGAATGTATTTACTAGTTGGCTAAGAGTTTCGATATCTTGTACTCTTTTTTTTGATGTGTTATCTAAACCTTTAAGTCGATTGTATTCTTCCGTTGTAATTTCTATCATCTGTTTGATTCTCCATGTTGTTTTTTATGAACTTTAATAATTTCAATTACATACTAATAAAAATATACATATAATTTATTCATACAAAGATTATACTCCATTAAGTATAAAATTATGTTATAAAATTTACAAGCTAGAAAAAGAATAGATACAAAAAGACTTTTGTAACTAAGATGTAACTCTTATTTTGTACTATTCCTGAAATAAATCATAAGTAGCGTAATAATGAAAATTAAAAATAAAATAGAAGTCAAAAAGTTAAATTTGTGGTATGGAACAAAACATGCTTTGCATGATTTGAATATAAAAATAAACGAAAATCAGATAACTGCCTTGATTGGTCCATCTGGATGTGGTAAGTCAACATTTTTAAGATGTTTGAATAGAATGAATGACTTAGTTAGCTCTGCTCGTATTGAAGGGCAAGTTATCATTGATGGTCAAGATATTTATCATAAAAATGTAGACGAGGTTAGTGTAAGAAAAAGAATTGGGATGGTTTTTCAACAACCAAATCCTTTTCCAAAATCAATTTATGAAAATGTTGCTTATGCTCCTTTAAAACATGGGATTGTAAAAAAAGGGATAGAGTGTGATGAATTAGTAGAGCAGTCGTTAATAAATGCAGGTATTTGGGATGAAGTAAAAGATATCTTAAAAGAACCAGGAACGGGACTTAGTGGTGGGCAACAGCAAAGATTGTGTATTGCACGAACTATTGCCGTTAAACCTGATGTTATTTTAATGGATGAACCAACATCAGCACTTGATCCTATAAGTACAGAAAAAATTGAAGCGTTGATGTTAGAGTTAAAAAAAGATTTTACTATAGTTACAGTAACACACAATATGCAACAAGCTGCAAGAATTGCTGATATGACAGCATTTTTTCATCTTGGTGATTTAATTGAGTATGATGAGACTGAAAAAATTTTTATCAATCCAAAAGAGAAAAAAACAGAAGATTATATTACTGGTAGATTTGGTTAAAAAGGAAAAAAATGTTAGCAAATTATGAAGAAAAATTAGGTGAAATTAAAGCAGAGATAATAAGTATTGGTGAAGGTTTATTAAAATCAAATCAATTAATAGTTGAAGGTTTAATTGATTGTGATGAAACATGTTTTACAGATGCAAAATCTCATATTAAAAATATCAGTAACATTGTAAAAGATATTGATAATAATATTATTACAACACTTGCACTACATTCACCTGAAGCAAAAGATTTAAGAAGAATGGTTTCTTATTTAAAAATAACAAATGAGTTTTTAAGAGCTTCTTCAAATACAAGAAATTTTATCAAAGGTTTTTTAGAAGAGTGTAAAAATACAGATAAAGATATTATTAAAGATTATGCAATTCCTATGCAAAAGTCAACAGTTGATGCTGTTAAATATACTGTTGATATGTTATCTATTGATTGTGTTGATGAAACTCAAGAATGTTTTAATAAAGTAGTAATTGCAGAAAATAAAACTGATGATTTATATGAGATGATTGAAACAGAACTATTTAAACAAAAACCAAAAGAGAATGATTTTCATAAATTTCATAAAATGCTAGTAGTATTAAGAAGAAGTGAAAAAGTTGCAGATAGAGCTATGAGTATAGCAAGTTTACTATTATATGCAAATAATGGTGGAGAGATACATCGAGTTTAAAATTTAGGTATAATGAACTTATGAATACAATATTAATAGTAGAAGATGAACCAGATATTTTAGAACTTTTAGAATATACTTTAGGTAAAGAGTATGAAGTTATTGGTTGTTTAGATACAACGCGAGTACAAGATATCTTAGATCAAGAAACAATAGATCTTATTTTAATGGATAGGAACCTTCCTAATGTAGAAGGAAGTGTTTTTATTCAAGAGCTTCGAAGTCAGGGATATTTACATAATGTGATATATCTTACAGCAAAAGATGCAGATGAAAATGTTATTGAAGGTTTTGAGCGTGGTGCAGATGATTATATTACGAAACCTTTTAACATTGATATATTAAAAGCAAGAATAAAGTCAGTTATCAATCGTACACAAAAACAGCATGATGTTATAAAAGTTCGAGATATAATGTATACATCAAGCCAAAAAATTTTTGAAATCGATGGAGAAATTGTACCACTTACCCATTTAGAACATGATTTACTTTTAGAATTTCTTAAAAATATTGATATTTTGTTAAGTAGAGATATCTTATTGGAAAATGTTTGGGAAGATAGTATGGATGTAAAACCGAAAACAGTTAATGTAGCAATTAAAAGATTAAAAGAAAAAATTGATCCAACGGGAGAAAAAGAATATATTAAAGCAGTAAGAGGAGAGGGGTATATTTTTCATAAAGGTTCTATAGAATGTTAAAACTACATGATATTTTTTTAAGAAAATTTCTTATATTGTTTACTGCTATTTTTTTAGTTATGGCTACAATATCTTATTTTTGGATAAAAAATATCTATATAGAGCAAACAAAAATAGATTTGTTACATAATATTGATCTTTTTGCATTACAAATAAATAGTTTAGAAAAGTTAGATGAAAAAATAAAAAATGCAAATAAAGTAATAGGTTCTCGAATAACAGTGATTAATCAAAATGGTGTAGTTATTGGAGAATCTGATGAAAATAAAAATTTCATGGATAATCATCTCAATAGAACAGAAATTTTAAAATCAAAATATAATAAATTTGGCTCTATTGTAAGGTATTCAGACACATTAAAAAAAGATTTTTTATATGTATCAAAAAAACAAGTTTTAAATGGGGAAGATTACTATATTAGAATGGCTCGTGATTTAGAACAAATAGATGAAGAATATATTTACATGACTGTTAAAATTGCAATTTTATTTGTTGTTTTTATAGGAATATTTTTTATAGTTGCTTTAAAAATCAGTAAAAAAGTGCAGTATGAAACAAATGCAATTTTGGACTTTTTAAATAATCTTATCAAACAAAACAAATCTTTGAAGATAGAATCAACGTACTCTTTAGAATTTCAAAATATTACTAAAATATTGACAAAGGTATCTGAAAGTCTCTCCAAAAAAGATAAACAAAAATCAAAATATACAGCAAAACTCAAGTTGTCTAACAGACAAAAAGATGATATTATTTCTGCTATTTCTCATGAGTTTAAAAATCCTATTGCAGTTATTAGTGGATATAGTCAAACACTATTAGATGATAAAGAACTGAATGCAACAATTAGAGATAAGTTTTTAGAAAAAATCTTTTCCAATTCAGAAAAACTTACCAATATGATTGATAGATTACGGTTAACTATCAAATTAGATGAAGGGAAACAACCCTATACTTTTATAAAAACAAATCTTAAAAGTGTTTCAAAAAATATTATCGATGATTTAAAAGTAACGTATCCTTCTCGTGATATAATTTTAGATGCAGATGATATAGTAATGCAAATAGATGAAACAATGATGAGTATTGCGATAACTAATTTAATCGAAAATGCACTAAAATATTCACAAGATACAGTAAAAATTACAATTACAAAGAAAAAATTATCAGTAAGTGACACAGGAATTGGTGTAAATAGTAAAGATATATCCAAATTAACAGATAAGTTTTATCGAGTCTCAAATAATGGGTGGAACAACTCTATGGGTGTGGGTCTTTCACTGGTTTCAAACATTTTAAATCTACATAACTTTACATTGGATATAAAAAGTGTAGAAAATGAAGGTTCAACTTTTAGTATAGTTTTTTAGTCTCTTTTAACTTTTGAAAAACTTTGCAAGTTCTTTAATGGGGTCATCATGTGTGTAGATTTTTGTAAATTCTATTCCTGATTGTTTTAACTTTTCATACAAAAGTGACTCATTTATTTTAATCTTTTTTGTATATTGAGAGATTAATGAGTTATTTAAATCTCCTTCAAAAATTTGATTACTAGATGGATCAATTAAGTTAATATTTCCTAAGGCTTCGGGGGATTCTTCAAACTTATCTCTAATGATGATTACTACCACTTCATGTTTTTTTGATAATAATTTTAAGTTTAAATCATCGCAATTAAAAAAATCTCCAATTAAAAAAAGAAGTGATTTTTTGGAAATTTGTTTATTTAAAGTTTGCGTAATATTTTGATAGTTTGCAATTTTTGATAGGGGGTTATAGTTATCTATCTTTTCAACCATCTGTTGTACGCCTAGAATTTTTTTCGTTTTCTTTGTATTTAATACTGAAGTTTCATTTGCAATATAGCTACTGTAACTATCCCCTTGAGCAGTAGCTACATATCCTAAAATGGCGCAAATTTCAGTGATGAGGTCTTTTTTTAATTTATGAGTACCAAAATAAGTACTTCCTGTTAAAATTGGAATAATATTGATATTTAGTTCTCTTTGTGTATGAAAAACTTTTACATAAGGTTTTTGCATTTTAGCACTAATAACCCAATCTATTTTCCGAATATCTTCTCCATCTTCATATTCTCTTAGTTCAACAAAATCATACCCCTCCCCTTTTATTTTAGAAGTATTATTTCCTAGTTGCTGAGAAAAAACAGCTTTTTTAGTTTTTATGAGTAATTTATTGAGATTTTTATTCACAATGGGCGTTTCATTCTCATTTTAAATTCATTGATAATTTCAATTTCTCTCTCTTGTAGATATTTTCTATAAATATTTTGTCCCGCTTTTCGAATAGTATGTTTTACGATGATTTCTTGTTTTGAGTTTATGTTTTGAACCCTTTGTACTATTCCCGTTGCAAAAGCTTTGGTAAATTTTTTTTCAACTATTAAACTACTAGGACCATTTATCTCAAATCCAAGTGTTAAATCAACTGTATCATTTACTTTAATATCAAGAGGTTCATTTGATTGCAAGTTAATATATCCAGCAGAAATATTCATAGGGATGAGTTCTATATGCATATTATTAAATCCAATACTCGCTTTAAAACTTTTATCTACAATTATTCTCTTGTTTAAAGTGTCTCTTTGCTGAAAATCTAAAAAAATTGGATTTGTAAAAGTTGCAATATTATTTTTCTTATCTACATCTATGAGTTTTGCTTTTATATAGTGCTTTTGTATATTAATGATGATTTGTTTCTCGAGTAAAATGGAGATGAGTTGAGTTTTTGGTATTTGTATTGTAAAAATATTTTTATTTACTTTTAGCAAGGGGGCATTATTATTGAGCACTAAACCTTTATAATTATTAATACAAGTTATCTCCTCTTTATTTTTTAATGAGGATAAAAGTATATCACTACAGAGTAAGGGAATCTCCTTCTTTACTTCAGGTACTAAAATTGAATCAACTTTTTTAGGTTTTGAAATGTTTTCCTCTTTTTTTATAACTCTTGCTATAGGCTTAGGTTTTACAGGAGCTGTTTTTACTAAAGGTGCTTTTACTATAGCTAGTTTTTTTTCTGGCACAGGAGAAGTTTGTTTAGCTCTTATTTGCGTAGGAATAATTTTTTTTGCCATTATTTTATTTGGTTTTGACAAAATTATTTTTTGTAAAGCTCTATTAAGACTTGAAAAATGAACGGGTTTTTGAAGGAGTGCAACAATTCCAATGTCCAATGTTTCAAGTAATGAAAAGTCACTATTTCTATAGCTTAATACTACCACTGATATTTCTGGTTGCAACTCTTGCATCTCTACAATCATCTCAAAAGCATTTTTATTTAATAGATTTAAATCTGTTAAAACAATATCAGGTTTAGTCTGTTTATATTTTTCTAAACCTTCAACTCCATTATATGCTTGATATACATTAGAAAAAATTTTTTTTAAATGTGTACTTATTTTTGCTTGTAATGATGTATTGTTATCTATATATAAGATTGATAAATCACTTGTACGTTTTTTTGTTTTAATTTCATTTTTCATTGAGTTTATTATACGATAATTTAACTTTAATAATTTTATTAGAGTGTAATAAATTCTATAATCTGGCAAAGCATTTAATACAATATAAAAATATAAGTATAGTTTAGATATACTAGCGAAAATTAATATAAGGACGAAAAATGTTTCACGAACATAGAGAACTAGTAACAGAATTAAAAACTTCAAATGCACACTTCAAAAAAGTATTTGATGCACATAATGATCTTCACGATAAACTTGAAAAAGCAGAGGAAGGTGGAGTTGATCATATTAATCCATTAGAGATTGAAAAAATGAAAAAAGAGAAACTTAAGCTTAAAGATGAAGCTTATGCAATGATTATGGATCTTAAAAAAACAAAATAGTTTTTGTTAATTAACGTATAGAAAAAAGGCTAAGTGTTCTTCACTTAGCCTTTTTTGATTTTTAAGGATTTATTAGATAAAATAAAATAATTTTAAAAACAAAGGTAATCATAACATATGGAAAATCTTTTCGAATCACAAGATATAGTTGATATTAAAATTGAAGACTCAATTAAAGCTTCATACTTAGACTACTCAATGAGTGTTATTATAGGTCGTGCTCTCCCTGATGCTAGAGATGGTTTAAAACCAGTTCATAGAAGAATACTTTATGCAATGCATGATTTAAATATGACCTCAAGAACACCTTATAAAAAATCTGCGAGAATTGTCGGTGATGTTATTGGTAAATACCATCCACATGGGGATAGTTCGGTATATGATGCTTTAGTTAGAATGGCACAAGATTTTGCGATGCGTGTTCCATTAGTAGATGGTCAAGGAAACTTCGGTTCTGTTGATGGTGATAATGCAGCGGCGATGAGATATACAGAATCAAGAATGACAAAATTAAGTGAAGATGTTCTTAAAGATATTGATAAAGATACAGTGAATCATACAGCAACTTATGATGATATGGGAAAAGAACCTGCTGTTATGCCTACAAGGGCTCCCTTATTACTTATCAATGGATCAGAGGGTATTGCTGTTGGTATGGCTACAAAAATTCCACCACACAATCCAACAGAAGTGATGAATGGACTTTTGCATTTAGTAGATAACCCACAAGCTGAAGCTACTGATCTTATGGAGTTTATAAAAGGTCCAGATTTTCCAACGGGTGCTACTATTTTTGGGAGACAAGGTTTCACTGAAGCATATAAAACTGGTCGTGGTAAAGTGAAGATGAGAGCAAAACATCACATTGAAACTAAAGGGAAAAAAGAGATTATTATCTTAGATGAACTTCCTTACCAAGTAAATAAAGCTAGATTAGTAGAGCAAATTGCAACTTTATCAAAAGAGAAAATGATTGAAGGTATTTCTGAAGTAAGAGATGAATCAGATAGAGAAGGTACAAGAGTTGTTATCGAGCTTAAAAAAGATGC
>Ga0193959_1001031_pt1 | contig 11293 bp, 7 predicted proteins | sample FB_2_MG_FD_140333 | JGI IMG/M metagenome (GOLD analysis project Ga0193959, IMG submission 140333) | Microbial mat bacterial communities from the Broadkill River, Lewes, Delaware, United States - FB_2_MG | ecosystem: Environmental > Aquatic > Freshwater > River > Microbial mats | place: USA...
AGGTGCTGGGCAAGAACATTGAGGCTCATCGTCGTCATCACAAAAGCCAGTATCTGATCACAACTGCCCTGGTGGAGGAAAGCTCAAAGACTGAGCTGATTACTTTTTGTTCATGCTCTCGCCTTGGGTGTATCGGGACTTTTTCATGCAGAACCTCCTGCGTATACATTACGAGACAATTCTACTTTTGAGCACCACTATTTTTCGGGGGGATTACCAGGGGCTTTGAGCTTAATCACCTGCCTGTGACACTTTCTGACGCACCCCCTTTACATTGGCTTCCTTGACCATCCGCTATAAACTTCACGGTATAGAGAAGCCAATTCTGAAGTCACGTCACTTTGGGTAGTGATCTGCAAAATTTATATGGCGATCAGAATCTGCACCTGTATCTACATACAAATTAAAAACAGGGAAAATATTAGCCGATGAATAAGCAACAACTAGCGGCCAAAATCTGGGAATCCGCTAACCAGATGCGCTCTAAAATTGAAGCGAACGAATACAAAGACTACATCCTGGGCTTTATTTTTTATAAATACCTCAGCGACCAACTGGTGCAGTTTGTCACCAAAGAAGGTATGACAGCAGAGGAAATTCAGGCACTCAACGAAGATGACGCCGATACCGTCGAATACGTACAGGAGAATTTAGGCTACTTCATCGCCTACGATAATCTTTTTTCCACCTGGATTGATCCAACGTCCGACTTTGACGAATCCAACGTGCGTGACGCGCTATCAGCCTTTAGCCGATTGATTTCCCCTAACTACAAAAAGCTGTTTGAAGGGATTTTTGTCACACTGGAGACCGGCCTAAGTAAGCTTGGTGAAAGTGCAGGCAAACGTACCAAGGCCATCAGTGACCTGCTTCATCTGATTAAAAGTATTCCCATGAATGGCCAGCAAGGCTATGACGTACTGGGTTACATTTACGAGTACCTGATTGAAAAGTTTGCCGCCAATGCCGGTAAAAAAGCCGGTGAGTTTTATACCCCCCATGAAGTTTCTGTACTCATGTCGCACATTATTGCCCATGAGCTAAAACACAAAGACACCATCGAGATTTACGACCCAACATCCGGCTCTGGCTCATTGCTTATCAATATTGGTGAGGCGGTCGAAAAATACGCAAAGAGCAAAGACAGTATTACCTATTATGCTCAGGAGCTAAAAGCCAGCACCTACAACCTCACTCGTATGAACCTCATCATGCGCGGTATTAAAGCCAGCAACATTAAAACCCGTAACGGCGATACCCTTGAGGACGATTGGCCCTATTTCGATGATAGTGACCCACAAGGCACCTACCATGCCTTGTATGTAGATGCGGTTGTCTCTAATCCGCCGTACTCTCAGCAATGGGAACCAAGCCATAAAGACAGCGACCCTCGTTATTCACGTTTTGGCCTGGCCCCGAAAACCAAAGCGGACTTCGCCTTTTTGCTGCATGATCTTTACCACCTAAAACCCGACGGCATTATGGCGATTGTTCTGCCTCATGGGGTACTGTTCCGTGGCGGTGAAGAAGGTGAAATTCGTAAGCAACTGATAGAGCAGAACCACATTGATGCCATTATTGGCTTACCCGGTAATATCTTCTTTGGCACCGGGATTCCTACCGTGATTCTGATACTCAAGCAAAAACGTCAAAATACCGATGTGCTGATTGTTGACGCCTCCAAGCACTTCACCAAAGAAGGCAAAAACAACAAACTGCAAGCCAGTGATATCAAGCGCATTGTTGATGCTGTGATAAACCGTGAAAGCATCGATAAATTCTCACAGCGAGTGAGCAAACAGACCTTAAGGGACAATGGCTATAACCTGAATATTCCACGTTATGTGGATTCCTCAGCCGCCGCCGAAAGCTGGGATCTGCATGCGACCATGCTCGGTGGTATTCCCAATAGTGAAATTGCTCAGCTGGATCAGTTCTGGCAAGCGATACCAGAACTACACAACGCCTTGTTTACGCCAAAGTCTGCCGCCTACAGTGAGCTTGCTATCGCCAAAGATGCCGTAAACGCCACCATTAGCAGTCACCCACAAGTGGTTAAGTTTATTGCTGACTACAACCGAGCCCTTTCCGGGTTTGATGAGCAGCTAAAAGAACAGCTTATCCAAAACTGGGAAAGCGTTAAGCGTAATCAGCAAGAGGCCGAGCTGAGCGCCAACCTGTTTACTCGTTTAAGTGGTATTGCCCTAATCGACAAATATCAGGCCTACCAATATCTCAATGATCAGTGGCAGGTCATTAAAGCCGATTTGGAAATGATGCAAACCGAAGGCTTTGCTGCCACCAAACAAGTTGACCCCAACCTTGTAATTAAAAAGGTCAAAGGCAAAGAGACAGAGGTACAAGAGGGCTGGAAAGGGCACATCATGCCCTTTGATTTAGTACAACAGACCTACTTGAGTGATGACCTGGCCGCACTGGCTAAGCAGGAGACCCGCTTAACAGAGATTGCCAGCCTATATGAAGAAATTCTCGAATCCCTAAGCGAAGAAGACAAAGAACAGGACACCGTAAAAGAAAGTAAAGATGGCTTTGTAAATGCCGAAGTCGCCAAGGCAGCCAAGGCCTTCACAAAAGAACAAAAAGACTCTAAGGCCAAATTTGCGGAAGACAGCTATGAGGCGAAAATAATCCGCACCAGCAAATTAATTGACGAAGAGAAAAAACTGAAAAAAGCGGTTAAAGAGGCACAAACCGCCCTACACCTAAAAACCAAAACCACCATCGAAGGCTTAACCGACGATCAGGTTAATAACTTACTGAACCTTAAATGGATTGCCCCATTAAGTGCAGAATTGGCCGCTATGCCAAGCGCCGTGATTACTCAGCTCACCAGCCAAGTGCAAGCCTTAGCCGATAAATACGCTGTGACCTATTCACAGGTAGCCACAGAGATTAAAAGCACCGAGCAGGAACTGGCCGATATGATGGGCGAACTCACGGGTAACGAGTTTGATATGCAAGGCTTGGCTGAACTCACTAATTTGTTGAAGGGCGAATAAGATGAGTACGGAAAAGAGAGTGCCTGAGATTCGGTTTAAAGGGTTTAGTGGGGAGTGGAATTATTTTTCTTTAGAGGAGATCTCTGATGTGCTTGATGGAGACCGCGGTCACAACTATCCGAATGGGGAGGATCTAAAAGAACAAGGGCATACATTGTTCTTGAATGCATCCAATGTGACCAAAAATGGATTCAAATTTGATACAAGGCAGTATATAACCAAAGAAAAGTCAGATAGTTTAGGTAATGGTAAATTATTCCTTGGCGATATTGTTTTAACTTCCCGAGGCTCTATAGGTCATATCGCTTGGTACAACGAAGATGTTACTAAAAAAATTCCTTTTGCAAGAATAAACTCGGGCATGTTGATTTTAAGGGTTAAAGATCACATAGCACCAAGTGTTATCTCTCAATACTTAAAATCACCTAAAGGCAAAAAGAAAATAGAGGGGATTAGTTTTGGAAGCGCGCAGCCTCAGTTAACGAAAGCAAGCGTTTCAAAGTTTTCGATTTCAATACCAATTGAAAAAACAGAACAAACCGCTATCGGTAACACCTTCCAAAAGCTCGATAGCCTAATCAATCAACACCAACAAAAGCATGACAAGCTCAGCAATCTTAAAAAAGCCATGCTGGAAAAGATGTTTCCCAAACAAGGCGAAACTACACCAGAAATCCGTTTTAAAGGGTTTAGTGGGGAATGGGAGGAGAAGCCTATCTGCGACCTGTTTACTGTTACTCGTGGCAATGTATTGGCTGCAACTAAAACAAGCCCCGCACCAACTCCAGAGAAACGATTCCCAGTGTATTCATCACAAACAAAAAATAATGGTTTGATGGGTTTTTATGATAAGTACCTATTTGAAAACGCGATTACATGGACAACTGACGGTGCAAATGCAGGCACTGTAAATTTTAGAGAAGGACAATTTTACAGTACAAATGTAAATGGCGTCCTCTTATCAGACGAAGGTTATGCAAATAAAGCTATTGCAGAAATATTAAACAAAGAAGCTTGGAAGCACGTCTCACATGTGGGCAACCCGAAGTTAATGAACAATGTTATGAGTGCAATAAAAATAACGATTCCAACCTCGATTGAAGAGCAAACCGCTATCGGCAACTACTTCCAAAAGCTCGACACCCTAATCAACCAACACCAACAACAAATCACCAAACTTAATAACATCAAGCAGGCCTGTTTGAGCAAAATGTTTGTATAACAAGGATCGTGTATGACCACCTTTAAAACCGAAGCGCAATTTGAGCAGGCTTTTATCGAGGTACTGACCCACAAGGGGTGGGAATCAGATGTTCTTAAAAATAAAACCGAAGCTGATTTGCTGCAAAACTGGGCGGACATTTTATTTGAAAACAACCGCCAGCAAGACCGGCTTAATGATGTACCGCTAACCGATACGGAAATGCAACAGATCATTGAGCAAATCAAAGAGCTTAAAACTCCGCTCAAGCTCAATGGTTTGATTAACGGTAAAACTGTCGCCATCAAGCGCGACAACCCTGCCGATACCTTGCATATTGGTAAAGAAGTCAGCCTGAAAATCTACGACCGTCAGGAGATTGCCGCAGGCCAAAGCCGCTACCAAATTGTGCAGCAGCCTAAGTTTGAACGTGGCAGTCCGCTGCGTAATGACCGTCGGGGCGATGTGCTGCTACTCATTAACGGTATGCCGGTCATTCATATCGAGCTAAAGCGCAGCGGTATTCCGGTCAGTCAGGCGGTCAACCAAATTGAGAAGTACAGCAAAGAAGGCATTTTTAGCGGTCTGTTCTCGCTGATACAGGTCTTTGTAGCTATGGAGCCGGACGAAGCGAAATACTTTGCCAATCCAGGGCTGGATGGAAAATTTAACCCCGATTACCAATTCAACTGGGCTGACTTTAACAATGAGCCTATGAACCACTGGAAAGATATCGCTTCTACGTTGCTCTCTATCCCAATGGCCCATCAGCTGATTGGTTTTTATACCGTAGCCGATGATACCGATGGCGTGCTGAAGGTGATGCGTAGTTATCAGTATTACGCCGCCAATGCGATCTCCGATAAGGTGGCCAAAACCAACTGGCAGCAACTGGGCAGCCTAGCCAATAACGCTGATCGCTTGGGGGGGTACGTGTGGCATACCACTGGCTCCGGTAAAACCATGACCAGTTTTAAATCGGCGCAGCTGATCGCCCAATCCAAAGATGCCGATAAAGTTATTTTTTTAATGGATCGTATCGAGCTGGGCACCCAGTCGCTGGCGGAATACCGTAATTTTGCAGGCGATGGTGAAGATGTACAAGCGACTGAAAATACCCATGTGCTCATTACCAAGTTAAAAAGCACGTCCCCAGCCGATACCCTCATTGTTAGCTCTATTCAAAAAATGAGTAATATCTTTGAAGAAGTGGATGATGAGGGCACGGCAACAAACTCTGCTGATATTGAAAAAATCAGAGAAAAGCGCCTGGTATTTATTATTGATGAAGCGCACCGCTCTACCTTTGGCGATATGCTGATTGTTATTAAACGCACCTTTCCCCGCGCTCTGTTTTTTGGCTTTACCGGTACACCGATTCAGGAAGAAAACGAAAAAAGCGGTAATACCACCGCGACAGTATTTGGTAATGAGTTGCACCGCTACAGCATTGCCGATGGCATACGTGACGGTAATGTATTGGGCTTTGACCCTTACAAAGTCAGCACATTTAAGGATAAAGACATTCGCCAAGAGGTTGCCCTACAGCAAGCCAAAGCAGACTCTGTGGCCGATGCTATGGCAGACCCGGCTAAGAAGAGAAAATTTAACCAATTTATGAATGATGTGCCGATGGCTGGCTATAAGGATAAAACCGGCAAGTTTGTTAAAGGCATAGAAGACTATCTGCCCAAATCCCAATACTTAACCGACGAACATCAGGAAAAAGTGGTTGAGGATATTCTGGGGGAATGGGATGTACTGAGCCAAGGTAACAAATTTCACGCTATCTTAGCGACGAACAGCATTGCCGAAGCCATCGATTATTACCGCCGTTTGAAAGCTGCTAAGCCTGAGTTAAAGGTTTCTGCGCTGTTTGATCCTAATATTGACAATGATGGCGGTGGTGATCGTGGCCCTATATTCAAAGAGGATGGCTTAGAAGAGATCATGGCTGATTACAATAAGCGCTACGGTCAGGATTTTGACTTTGCCCGCCATGCTGCCTTTAAAAAAGATTTAGCCGCTCGCCTTGCTCATAAAAAACCGTATGAGCGCATTCATACTGAGCCTGAAAAGCAGCTGGATTTATTGATTGTGGTCGATCAGATGCTCACTGGTTTTGACTCTAAGTGGCTTAACACCCTGTACTTAGACAAGGTGATTAAATATCAAAATATTATCCAGGCCTTTTCTCGCACCAATCGTTTGTTCGGCCCCGACAAACCCCATGGCACCATTCGTTACTATCGCTATCCGAATACCATGGAGCAGCATATTAGCGATGCGGTGAAGCTCTATTCAGGGGACAGACCCATAGGCTTGTTTGTTGATCGCCTTGAAAGCAATCTCGAAGCCATGAATGTATTGGTAGCCGATATTACCGAGCTCTTTACCAATGCAGGCGTACAAAGCTTTGAAAAATTGCCCGAAGATCCAGATGCCTGCGCTAAGTTTTCAAGCCTATTTAAAACCTTTAATCAGCACCTAGAAGCAGCCAAGGTTCAGGGTTTTCATTGGGATGAACTGACGTACCTATTTGGTGAGAATGATGAAAAATACGAGGTTAAGCTGGGGGTTGATGAGCAAACCTACTTAAGCCTAGTGCTTCGTTACAAAGAGCTGGCAGGGCAAGGTGGTGGCAGTGGTTCTGGCGGTGGCGAAGTACCTTTTGATATCAGCGGTCATCTGACAGAAATCGATACTGGGAAAATCGATGCTGACTATATGAACAGTCGTTTTGAAAAATTCCTCAAAGAACTGAAGCAGGGTCAAGATCAGGCTGGTATAGAGCATACGCTTAATGAGTTACACAAATCCTTCTCATCTCTTACCCAGGTTGAGCAGAAGTACGCTAAATTATTTCTGCATGATCTACAGCGCGGCGATGCCCAATTAGTAGAAGGGCATAGCTTTCGAGACTACATCAATGACTACAAAGACAATGCCGAGAACGCTCAACTCAACGCAGTCGTTAATGCTCTTGGTTTAGACAAAACCAAGTTGATCGCCTTAATCGCTGATCAGGTTAACGAGAAAAACCTGAACAACTTTGGCCGCTTTGATGCGCTAAAGGAAACAGTTGATAAGGGCAAAGCTAAAGCTTATTTCGAGAAGCAAGAAGGTGCAGCAATACCTCCTTTTAAGATCAATATGCGGATCGACAAGTTGTTGAAACAGTTTATTTTACGGCAATCCGATGAATTTGCCGATGCAGAGGATACGGTTCAGTAGCTTGCTTGAACGTCTTGTAGTGGTTCAATGATCCCTGACACTAACTTAAGGTGGTAAAGTCACCGCCGAAGAAGAGGTTCGGGGAGTGATGACTGATTCACAGTTTGCTGACTGGCTGTAACTCATGGACATTCGTTCTGACCCTCGCTTTGACATATAGCAAATCCTTCTGCACTTGATGGTATGAAGCTATGTTCTTCGGTCATTCACCAAAGAACATAGCCGGTTTCAGCTCAAAGCGTTCAGACAGTTTCTCGATGGCTTGGCGACTCAGGATACGTTTCCCGTTCAGAACTTTGGAGACCATTGTCTTATCGCCGATCTCTGGCAAATCGCTGCCGGTCAGGTGGTGCTGGCTCATCAGGGTACGAAGCAGCGCGATATCGGCAGGCAGAGATTCGGCCTTTTCGATAAACGCCACCAGTTCCTCATCCTGAGACTCGTACCGCTCAACTGCATGGCTGAGCATGTCGATGAGAGGGTTCATCGGATCATCCAAAGTATCGCTGGCGGATTCGAGTACCTGCTCCAGTGTTTCCAGAGCCGCTTCGTACTGTTCTTCGGTCTCAATATTGATGAGCGGCTGTGCAGTCGCCATAAATGCCTGATATGCATCGACAATTGCTAGCTGTCCCATATTATCACCTCTAATCTTGCTCTTTCATGTATCGCTTTGTCAGCTTGTCGTAGTCCGCATGATTAACGATGTGTTTGATATACATACGCTTATTTACAAACTGAATGAATGCAAGCACACGAAGATTGTTGCCACCCACATCCAGCACCCACCACTTGTCCTTGTACTTGAAGTTATCCAGCGTTGGAAAAACCGCTTTTAACTCATCCGGGGTACTGAAATCCGTCTTGTGTAGTGTCTTGTACATATCCAGCAGCGCAGCCTCATCATTTGGATATTTCTTGGCGGCGTCGTTGAACGGCTTCTTCGAGATTACATTCATCGGTTGTCCTTGGTTGACCACAAGTCAATAGTAGTGCTGAGTTGACTGTCCGTCAACTTTTGATTGGCCTCTCCGCTGCCATGCAGGCGCTTGCCGATGCGCTCTTTGATGCTACCGGCAAGGCGGCACTGCCCAACGATAGCGAGGCGTTGCTGGCCAGGTAATTGAGAGAGCGTCACCAGTGTCATGACTGGCACTGGTGACGCTTCTCGGTTAAGGTTCCTGTCTGTGTTTTCTGGCAGTTCACGGAGGACGTATGCACCAGCCTTGCTGTCACAGGCCGTTGTTACCGTTACCTCGTTTCAGGGATTGAACCATGCTGCCATCGCTTGTGGCGCCCGAGCTGATCGAAGGCGTTGCCAACGCTGGTCGCTACTCCCAGGGTATATGGACATGAAGCAACCTGAGCATCAGGCGCGTCTGCGTCGCCTGTTGAACGAGAACGCGGCATGGAAGCTGCTGCGTTCGGATAATGCCCCCTTTACGCTGGCCTTTCTGGCCAGTTTGTTCAGTACAGAAAACGAAGTGGCATACGGTGACGCTCGGGCGGCACTGGATCTGGAACTGGAGCGCGCCCGCTTGTCTGGCGAGATGGAAAGTGGCCCCGGTGCAACCAGCTATCTGCGTCAGTGGATCAAGTCGGGCTGGTTGAGAGAGCTGGATGATCGCCTGACCCGGACTGATGCAGCGGAAGTTGCATTACGTTTTTGCCGTGGGCTGGATGAGCGTGACAACCAGACAACGGCGAGCCATCTACGTATCGTACAGGAAGCGGTGCGTGACCTGGCGGTGGCTCTGAGTCCCGATCCTCAGGCGCGGCTGGCCTTGTTGGAGGAACAGCGTGTTCGGCTTGAGCAGGAAATACGAGATGTAAAGGCGGGCGTGATTCATACCTTGAGCGAACGCGAGCAGGCTGAACGTGTGCGGGAAGTGTACCAGCTGGCGTCGGTATTAACGGCTGATTTCCGCCGTGTCGAAGACGAAATACGATCGCTGGATCAGTCACTGCGGGTGCAAATGATCGAGTCCGATGCCCGTGGTGAGCTGGTGAGAGGTCTGCTGGAAAAGGAAGCTCTGCTGGCAGAGACGGATGCCGGGCGGGCCTTTGAGAGCTTTTACCAGTTACTGGCCGATTCGGATCGGTCAGCAGAGTTGCGTGAGCAGTTGCGCCGGGTGCTTGACAGCTCGGCTGCTGAGCATTTGCGCCCGCGCCAATCCCGATTTCTGCGCAACCTGATGCGTGAGTTAATGCGCGAAAGCGAGCATATATTCACGGTGCGCAGTCGCACGGATGAAAGCCTGCGTGCCTATCTGGAAATGGGCGTATTGGCCGAACGTCGTGCTGTTGATCGCTTACTGATGGAACTGGAGCGTGTTGCCGTCAATTTTGCAGATCAGTCGCCCAACCTGCGTCAGGAAACACAGTTGATATTAAACACGGGCAGTGTGCGTTTGCGTTCACCGGATACGATGCGCCTGAAGCCCGCAGAGCAGCCGCTCGATACCCGAGATGTTGCTGCACACATGAATAGCCGTACGCCCAGCGATACGATGCTGGCCTTTCTGGACAGTGTCAATGTGCGTCAGGTTGCACTTGAGCTGCGCCAGTGCCTTCGGCAACAGGGGCCACTGGCCATTGCTGATCTGGTACGGCAGCGCCCTGTTACCCAAGGCCTGGAAGAACTGGTGGCGTATTTGCGTGTCGTTTTTGCCGTACAGGCAACACGCCTGCCTGATACTCAGCCAGTGCATATCAAGGACCGTAGCGGTCATCAATTGCTGGTCAAGGTGCCTCACCTGATTTTGAGCCCTGACATGTTTCCCGAACATATTGAGGAGTTGGTGCTTTGAGCAGTGAGCATTCGCAGGATAGCGGTTTTTTCGATCATTGGGCGCAGATGATGCAGCACCGGCAGGGAAGGGATGATGACAACGCGGGGGCCGTTGACTCTGTTGAATTGACTGAATCGGTTGCCGTTTCGGCAGAGGAGCTTCCGGCTGTCGAGCAGACGTTGAACCCGGATGGCCGCAAAGCGCTGGTCATGCTGATGCAGCGAGGTGTTCTGCTGGCGGCAGAGCACCCGAAAGTATTTGCGCACTTGCAGCGACAGCACGCGATTATCCGTAGCCGCCTGGAGGAATTGCATCTGGAGCTGGTGCTGGATGAACGCGAGGGCGTGGGTTTTATTCGTCAGCGTGTTGCCGATGAGGACGAAGAGACGTTTTCCGGCCTGATTCAGCCACGTACGCTGACACTGTTCGATACCTTGGTGCTATTGGTACTGCGCAAACACTATCAGGAGCGAGAGAACGCAGGCGAACAGCGTATTCTGGTCGACCTGGAGCAGCTTGAAGCCGGGTTGATGCCATTCTTGCCGTTGACCAACAGTAGTCGCTTGGAAAAGCGTCAGTTGGCAGGGACTCTGACCCGTTTCAAGGAACGTAAATTGCTGCGGGAAGTGAGAGGCGAAGAAGGGCGCTACGAAATAACACCGGTGTTGCGTTATGTGGTCAATGCCGATTTTCTGCAGCAGATGCTGGCCGACTATCGCAAGCTGGCGCAGACCGAAGCACAGGATGGTGAAGGAGGTGGCGAATGACAGCAACGGATACCGCAACGCTGTTTGCTGTTGGACAAATTCGTCTGACACAGCTGTCCGTGTTCAATTGGGGGTCGTTTGATGGTTTGCACACCGCAGCCATTGATGCCCAAGGCACCCTGATTACGGGTGATAATGGTGCTGGTAAAACCACGCTGATCGATGCGTTCATGACGTTGTTGCAACCACCCGGTAAAGCCAGTTTCAATGTGGCTGCCGCGCAGGGGGATCGCAGTGACCGCAATCTGCTGTCTTACATGAGAGGTAGCTATGGCACCG
>Ga0193959_1001032_pt1 | contig 11289 bp, 7 predicted proteins | sample FB_2_MG_FD_140333 | JGI IMG/M metagenome (GOLD analysis project Ga0193959, IMG submission 140333) | Microbial mat bacterial communities from the Broadkill River, Lewes, Delaware, United States - FB_2_MG | ecosystem: Environmental > Aquatic > Freshwater > River > Microbial mats | place: USA...
AAGTAATAATCTAGAGATTCATAAACAAGATTTAGAACAGTTAAAAACGAATGCTATGAAAGAGCAAAAAACATTTACTATAAATAAGATCGAGTTAGTATCTCAATATATTTATAACTTAAAAGATAAAGATGAAGTATTAAATTATATAAACAATTACAAGTATGGAGATAGAGGGTATCTTTTTGCACTTGATGTAAAAGGTAATGTTTTAGCGCACGGATTTCTTCCTCAGTTTATAGGTACAAATATGATTGATGCTTCAGATTTAAATGGGTTAAAATTTATTGCAGTTATTATAAATAGTGCTATCATAAATAGTTTAGATCTAGTAGAATACCTTTGGTATAATCCAAATACAAATCAACATGAAAAAAAATATACATATGCTAAATATATACCAAAATATGATATGGTAATTGCTTCTGGGGTATATAGCAAAGATATAAATCATATTATTAATCAAAAAACAATAAAATTAAATGAACGAAATGAGATGCAAATACAAAATATGTTATTCATCGCATTGGTTGTAATTATTTTATCAACAATATTATCTGTAGTACTTTCAAATATAATAAAAAAAATATTTGAACAATATAATCAAGTAATTGATGCGAAAAATAAAAATCTTGAGTATCTCAATAATTCTTTAGAACATAAAATTGAAGAAGAGGTTAAAAAAAGTCGTGAAAAAGACAGTCTAATTTTCGAACAATCTAAAATGGCTTCTATGGGTGATATGATTGGAAACATAGCACATCAATGGAGACAGCCATTATCTATTATCTCTACAGCAGCAACAGGTATGATGGTTAAAATAGAATATAAGATGATGAATGATGTAGAAGTTATAAAAAATTGTGAAATCATCAATCAAAATACACAATACTTATCTCAAACAATAGAAGACTTTAAAAACTACATAAAAAATGATAGAGAGATAAAAACGTTTAATTTAAAATCAAATGTAGAAAATTTACTTACTCTTGTAGAAGCATCATTAAAAACACACCAAATTGATGTGATATTGGATTTAGATGACAGGATAAAACTGAATGGTTATCCAAATGAACTGATTCAATGTATGATGAATATAATTAATAATGCAAAAGATGCCTTGCTTTCTAACGAAAACGAAAAGTATATATTTATAACAATTAAAGAAGACAATAACTACATAAAGATTATTTTTAAAGATAATGCAAAGGGGATATCCAAAGAGATAATAAATAATATATTTGAACCATATTTTACTACGAAACACAAAAGTCAAGGAACAGGATTAGGCTTAAGTATGACATATAATATTATTACAAAAGGGATGAAAGGACGTATTAACGTAACAAATACTACATATAAATATAAAGGAAAAGAGTATAAAGGCGCAGAGTTTATAATCTCTCTTCCTAAAAATCCACGTTAAACAGCAAAATCTTGCTTATGAAAAGAGTATATACTTCGTGATTTTGGAACAAATATTTTTGATAAAACTTTTTTGATAATAGTAAACATAAAAATCCTTTTTTGTTTTTTATAATAAACATATTACATTTAGTGTTCCATGGGTTTTATTTATAGAGTTTATCGTATTTGAGTATATCTTCTCTTGATGGTTTTCTTCTGCATGACATATAACATTGTTCTTGTTTCTCATTGATATATGGATATATTGTTGCATAAACCCAATAAAAACCACCATCTTTTGTAGCATTTTTTACATAACCTTGCCATACTTGACCTAATTTTACAGTATTCCACAAGTCTTGAAATGCCCATTTTGGCATATCTTTATGACGTATTATATTATGAGGTTTTCCAAGTAACTCATCTATCTGATAACCTGCAACTCTGCAAAACTCATCATTGGCAAAAATAATGTTACCTTTGCTATCTGTTTCACTTACTAAAAATGCATCTTCACTTAAAATTGTTTCACTTGCCATAATTATTGTGCTCTCTTACTAAATTGTATATTACAGTTGTGCTCTTTTAATTTGTCCAAATCTAAAAATATTTTATCTATTTGCTTTTCCATATTTTCAGTAACTGAAAATATTTGTCCATTGTAATAATTATCTTTATATAAATCAACAGTATCTTGAATCATCTCATGATAACTTTTGTGCGTTGCTTTAAGGTGTTCCCATAATTCAGTTTGAGCAAATTCAGCATCATTATTTGCTAAAATCCATTTACCCATAGCACATTCAGTATCTTTTTTTACATTTACTTTATTACCTACTTTACATAAGCATAAATTTTCATTTTTTAAATTTATATGGTCAGATTTTAATTTATTTAAATCAAATACCATCGATGTATCGCACACCCTTCTTTTTGCATCTTTACTAAAGGTTGTTTTGTTTACGGCACTTTGTAAAGCTAGAGCTAAATTTTTGCTATCTGATGCCATTTCACTGATTCTTGTTGATAAAGATGCATTTCTTTGTGTAGCATGATCTAGTTCATTTACAGTATTATTAATCTGATTCATAGCCTCTTGTTGCTCTTTTGTTCCATTTGCAACTTCTTCAATAGTAGACATTGTAATTGCAATATTTTCATTAAGTTCATTAAAACCATTTATCATCAAAGAAGCTACATTTTTTCCATCATTGGCTTTCGAATTTGCACTTTCAACTAATTTTTGTATCTCATTAGCAGCTTGTGCACTCCTAGATGCAAGGTTTCTTACCTCTTGAGCAACTACAGCAAAACCTTTTCCCGCTTCACCTGCAGATGCTGCTTCAACTGCTGCATTAAGAGATAAAATATTTGTTTGAAATGCAATTTGATCAATCATTTTAATAGCATCACTAATTGTAGTAATCTCAACACTTAATTGATCCATAGATGTAGAAGTTTGATTTGCTAATAGAATACCAGCTTCACTTGATTTTGTTAAGTTTTTTGCATATTCAGACATTTTTATAGTATTTTCTGCACTATGTATAATAGTCGATGTTACCTCTTCAATTGCAGCTGCTGTTTCTTCTAATGCTGCTGCTTGTTGATTTGAAGAATGACTTAACTCTTTGGAAGATTCGGATAAGTCGTTTGCGCTAAACGTTAATCGCACTGTTGAGTTATCAATTAAAGCCATCACTTCATTGATAGCAGACTGTGTTACTTGTGTACCTTGAAATAATGATGCAATTAAACCTGTTGTTTTATCAACTCTTTGGATCGGTTCATCATATTTTGCATTTGAGAGTTTATTTAATTCTGTTGATAAAATGGTAAGGTTTTTTTGTGTCGTTTCAATCATTGTATTGATTGCATCTACCAATTTTGAAACTTGAACAGAGCTGGCTTGTTCTTTAATCCTATCATTATATAAACCGGCATTTACTTTTCCTATTACAGAACTTGCTTCATTGATTACTTTAGTATCTTGTTCCATATCTTTTTGAATGTTATCAATGTAGTTATTAAAATGAATTGAGATATTTCCAAGTTCATCGTTGGAAATAGTATCTATTTTAGTTGCTTTATGAGAGTCAACTAATTTTTTTACAGATTCATCTAATGTTTTTATACCAGATAAAATATTTCGAATAATTACAACTAAAATAATAAGAGCTATCCCAAATAAAATTGTAAGTATAACAGTTACGATAGAAGCATACTTGATGGTTTCTGTATTTGAACTATGGTATTTATTTAACTGCTGTTCATTTATGGAAAGTATACTTTCTATATAGTTATTTAATGATTCTGCATACTCGTCAACTCTTATCATTTCTGAGTTTACTTTCATAACCTTATTTTCAAAATTAGTTCCTCTTAACCCATTTTCATAAGCTAAAGTTCTATCAATTCCGTATTGTGCAATATTTGTTAAAGATACAAAGTATTTATCAAAGTTATTATTTAAGTTTGTTATATTTTCTTTTATAGATGTATCTATATTAAGAGAAATGATTTCACGATATAATTTTATATAATCTTCTTTTATTTTGTCTAAATCATCGAGTGCATATTCATCTCCAACTAATGAAATATCCGTAGCAACTTCTTGAAGGTTTTTTATATTATATTTAAGCAACAATAGCTTTTTATTTATTTTATTTTGTTCATTCAGTTGAGCAGTAGAAGTCTCAATTTTATTTAAAGAGATAAACACTCCAAAAGCATTTATGAGTAATAAGCCTGTAAATAATGCAATAAGCAATAACGATTTCTTTTTTATAGTCAAACTCTATCCCTTGTTGTGTAGTAAAATTAGTTTTGCAATTTTAAGTTTATAAAGTGATAATCAAAATAATTACTTTTGGAATTATAACAAGTTATATTATATTTTTCAATACTTACCAAAAGTATACTATGATATGTCAAGAAAGTAATTTGGTGTTATAAATATTAAAGTACTTTTTGCTCTTGAGTCATAATTGTTTTTGAAAATAAAAGTAGTAAAATTCCAATAAAAACAATAAAAGCAGTAAGATATAAAGCATAGTTGTAGTTATGAAACTTTTCTACTAAATATATAGAATAAAGTGGTGCTACAACTTGTCCTATACCATATGATGTAGTTACAGCTCCCATTAAAATAACAGGATTTTTCCCTGCTAATTTTCCCCCTAGATTCATAAACATCCCTACAAGTCCTACAAAAGTTCCTCCATAGAGTATTCCACTAAAAAGATTAAAATAAATATCATTTGTAAAAGTAGGTATTAATATTCCAATCATCTGCAATGCTAGAGTAATCATGATAACATTTACGCTCCCAAATTTTGATGCAAGTGTCATCCATATAATACATGAAGGGATTCCTGCAAGGCCAACAAAAGTCCAGGTAAGACTTCCATATCCCTCTAGTCCTTTGATTGTATTGATGATATCTGGTAGAAAAGTAGCTTGAACAACAAAACCAATTCCCTCTGTAAAATAAGCAAGAATGATTAAGATAACAAAAGGACTGAAAATTGCTTTATCAAATTTATGTTTTACGGCTGTCTGTTTTACCTCTTTGTCAAAACTTAAAATATAGATAGCATATATAGATGCAATTATGGCAAAAATAGCTAATATTATCCAAGAATCTTTCCAATCACCGCCATTACTTAAGACAGCTCGACTAATCAAATCTGTTACTAAAATAGAAAAACCAATGCCTGAAAAGTGTATCCCCATTGCTTTTGTTTTATTATCAAAATTTAATTTTGTCATAACAATAGCAGATCCAACTACAAAAGTAAGTGCAGCACCAAACCCAGCTACTAGCCTAGCTACTAGCCATATAGTTTCATTGGTTGTAATACCTAGTAAAAATGTAGTTATAACACAGAGTACTATCCCTAGACGAAATAGGATAACTTTTTGGTTGATATCTTTTATAAACATAGAAAGGATTGACCCACTTAAATAACCAGCAAAATTAACAGATGCTAAAATACCAGCATAAGTGATAGTTAAAAAATCATCAAGCATTGGTGGTAAAAGTGAAGTAAAAACAAATCGTGAAACCCCTAGTGCTATGATAACAGATATTATACCTGCAATTAAGATAGAGATATTATTATTTTTATCTAATAGATTTAAATTCATGTTATTTTCCTTCTCTAATAGTAGTAATTGTTTTTCCACCTACAGCATAGTTATCTGTATCTATTTCATTTATTGTAACAACACATGTAGTCTCACCTCTATTGAAGACTTCGACAAAAGCATCAGTGAGTTTTTTTACAAGTAGTTCTTTTTGTTGTTTTGTTGCTCCACCATTTTCAGATGTCATTTTTACATTTATAATAGGCATGTTGATTCCTTGCATTGAATTATAATTTTGTGTATAATATCACTAAAAGTGATTGAAAGTCAAATATAAAATCGTGATAGATGATATAAGGAAAAGCGATATGGATTCAAATTTATTAAAAGTGTTTGTAGTTGTAGCTCAAGAAAAGAGTGTTACACTTGGGGCAAAGAGGTTAGGTTTTGCACAGTCAAATGTAACTTCACGTATAAAGCAGCTTGAAAAAAATGTTGGATATTCTCTTTTTCATCGTGTTCCAAAGGGTGTTATTTTAACACAAGAGGGTGAAAAATTATATCGTCATGCTATTGAGATAGTCAAAAAAGTTGAAGATGCTGTTTTAGATATGCAAAATATACAAGAGCAACAAAAACTTATAGTGGGATCAACAGACTGTAATGCCGCTGTACGAATATCTTCTTTTTTAATGAAATTACATGAAGACTACCCTGAGATACAGTTGGAGCTTTTAACAGGTACTACAAGAGATGTATTAGATATGGTTTTAAACTACAAAGTTGATATTGCTTTTATAAGTGGTGAACCACAAAGTGATGAACTGATGGTATTAAAAAAATATGAAGAGGAGATAGCTATCTTAGAACCTAAAGATGAAGGCTGTCCAAATGTAATCTTATCATTTAAAGAGGGTTGTGCATATGATGAGTTTTTAAAAAATTACTATGTAGAAAAAGGTGAATATGTTGAAAAAAGTCTTGCATTTGGAAGTTTAGAAACTATTTTAGCATGTGTAAAGTCAGGTATGGGAAAAACACTATTACCGACAAATTTAGTCGAAAAATTAGGATATAGTAAAGAGATATCTATAACAAAGTTAGATAAAAAAACAGCATATATTCCTACTTGTTTAGTGTGTCGAAAAAATTATATTCCGAAGATAAAAGAGTATTTAGTAAATTTAGATTTGTGATTTGATTTAGAGTGTAACTATGTAGATATTTTATATGTGAGTTTATTACAGTAAATTATTTAGTTGGTAGTTGCTCCTCCAATTTGTGTAATTATAACAGTATTTGAATCTCTCTTTATGAGATCACTCATGGATGGTTTATTATTGCTGAGGTTTTCGACCTTGACTTTCATCTAGTTTCCTTTTTAAAAAATTTGCATTATAGAGATAGCTATAATTATCGCTTCGATTGCAATAATGATATTGTAGTCTCTTTGATGTTCTTTATATGTATTTATTATTTTATTTCTCATTTTGTACTCCTTGTTTAGAAGGAGGAACAACTTGGGAATAATAATACTTTTTTTGTTTTTATTTAAAATATAACAAAATAACTGCTTTTAATTTATAAGATTTTTTTAAGAAATAGAAAAATTAATTTTTTAAAGGAAGTTCAATAGAGAATTTTGCACCAAGATTTGTATTCACTACATCCAGTTTTCCATTGAGATGTTTCTCTACAATCTCTTTACTCATATAAAGTCCAAGACCAGTTCCATTTGTTTGATGTTTTGTAGTAAAATAAGGGTTAAATATTTTAGTTAAAATATCTTCTTCAATACCACCAGCATTATCCTCAATAGTAATAATGGCACGATTGTTCTTTTTTTCTAGTGAAAGTTTTATAATAGGAGCTTCTATTTTTCTCTCAACTAAAACATCTTTAGCATTATTTAAAATATTGATAACTACTTGGGAAAGTTCACCTGCTAACATATTTAGATGTATTGGTGCACAATCATCAATATCTTTATCTAAAACTATATAGTTATTTACTAATGATGCTTGTATGATATTTATGTCGCTATTAAGTCTATCTTGTAAAATAACCTTCTGTAACTCTTTTTTCTCTTTGATATAGTCTCTAAATGTATCAATCGTAGTAGATAAAAAATTTACTTTTTCAATAATAGCATTTAATGCAATAGCTTCCTCTTCCTCTGTTATGCTTCCATATTCTTTTTGTGCTAAAATACCACTTGCTGCTGTGCTAATCAAACTTAAAGGTTGTCTCCATTGATGGGCAATATTTCCTATCATCTCACCCATTTGAGCATTTTTTGTTTGTTGATAAAGTACCGCATCTTTTTTCGAGCTTTCATCAATTGCTTGTTTGATTCGCTCCTCTAGCGTTTCGTTGAGTTCTTTTAAATCTTTTGTTTTTTCCTCAACTAAAATTTGTAGTTTTTTATTGGTTTGATTGAGGAAATAATGTTTTAAAATGATAAATAGAGTCAAGATAGATAAAACACCTAATATGATAAAAAACATTTGGTAATCATACGCTTTTTCAAATTTGATATTTTCATAAGATTTAATAATTTCAGATACCGTTGATGGTTTTCGAGAATTTATCGCTTTATTGAGTGCTGACTGTAAAAGAGGATAATCATCACGTATCATTATAGCTACTTTAAATACAGCACCTGTATTTCCAGCTATTTTAATATCTTCAAATCCTAACTTTTTGATGTTGTAGGTCAATGTAGGCTTCATATCCACAAAACCAAATACCTCTCCTTTTTTTACTAACTTTAGACCCTCTTTTATATTTTCAACAAAAACAAAATTTATTTTTGGATACTGTTTGACTAAAAGTTTGTGTGCTGTATAATTTCGACCTACTGCTATTTTTTTATCAATGACTTTTGAAAAATCTTCTATAAAGTTTTCATTGCTTTTCGTTGCAATAGATATAGGAAACTGAATATATTCATCTGTAAATAAGGCATATTGTTCTCTATCTTTTGTTTTTCCAGTACTGAAAATAAGATCTGCTTTTTTATTTTTGATGCTGTTGAGTTGTTCTGTAAAAATAGACTCAAATTTATACTCTATATTTAACCCTAACTCTTTGGCTAAAATTTCCCAATAATCTGTAGCTATTCCAGAAGGGGAACCATCGGTATTTTGAAAACTAATAGGTTTAAAATTTTTTGAAATAGAGATTTTAAGAGGTGTATTTTTTATGAACTCTTTTTCCTCATTTGAAAGATAAAGTTTACTACTATCAAAGATGAAAGAGTTTAAATCAAAATCATTTTTTAGTAATCCCATTAGTCCATAAACGTCTTTGATACGAGCTAATTTACTCGCTTGTATATCTCCAAAAGGGATATCTTTTTTATAAGACAATCCTTTCATAACTTGCCCTTCATAACTTAATGCTTGGCTAGATTTTTTTTGAGTGTTATACTTTTTTTGTATAACTTTTACGGTTTCATGAATATGTTCATATGCATACTCCCAACCTTTTTGTGTTGCTCTTTGAAATCTACTTACTAATTCTGGGTCTTGTTTAGCTAGTGCACCTGATGTAAAAATAAAGGCGTTGTAAAAATCAAATCCAAACTCTTTGGGGTCAAACACTTTGTATTTTATACCTAAAGAATCTAATGTATAAAGTTCATTTGAGCTATAAGCTGAAAAGATATCTACTTTACTATTAATTAAATCAAAAATATCAAATGAAGGTTTAATGAGTTGCATCTCTTCTAAAGAGACTTGTTGTGAAAATAACATACTTAAAAATGGGGCATTAGTAATAGCATCATCTTCCATCATAATTTTTTTATTTTTAAAATCTTGAATTGTATTTATCCCTGATTTTTCTAATGTAACCAAAATATGGGGAGATGATTGAAAGATTGTATTTAAAAGAATTACATCTGCACCATGTGATTTTTCAAGTATGATATTTGGATATCCCACGCCAAATGTAGAGATACCAGATTCTACATCTTTAGTTATATTTATACCTTGTTGGAACTCTTTGATATCAACATCTAAATTTACATCATCATAAAACCCTTTCTCTTTTGCCATATAAAATCCTGCAAATTCAAACTGATGTTTCCAAAGAAGTTGTACCGAAACTTTATCTTGTATAGAATTAGCTATAAGAGTTGTAAGAGAGAAAATAAAGAGGAGAATGAGTTTATGCATAAATAACTTTCTTGATAATTTTATTAGAAATTATTATAACATAGATTTTAAAAGTTAAGCGTATATATATTAAAAATTTAGTTTATAAACCTTATGGTCTATAAACTTTTATATTTGTGTAGTTTTCAGCATCTCTTAAATACTGTGCATGTAATTGGCTCATAATACCTTTATCACAATAAAAAAGGTATTCTTTATCTTGTGGAAGTTTTTTAAACTCATTTTTAAGTTTGAAAAATGGTATTTTTAATGTTTCACAAGGTGCATCGATGATATCATCCTCTTGTCTAATATCAATAATCGTATACTCACCAGTCGATAAGTCACTTACAGTTTCGATTTGTCCTATATCACTTACATCAGAAGCTATCTCATCTACAAAAACTTTTGTTGCATTTTTAACAGCTGTATCTAAAACTTCATAGTTAAATCGTTTTGATACCTCTTCCATCCTCTTATATGAACCATGAACGATTGGATTTTTAGAGATAACACCACAATACTCAGGCATATTTTCTGCAAATCTTCTTGTACCTATACTATTTGCTATATCCATAATTTCAGGTTTGTTCATAGTTGCAAGTGGTCGTAAAATAAGCTTGTTTGTTACTTGGTCTATAAGTGCTAAATTTCTTAGAGTTTGACTAGATACTTGAGCTACACTTTCACCTGTAACTAAAGCATCTATCTCCATCTCATTTGCTATTTTTTCAGAAGCCAATAACATAAGTCTTTTGAGAGTTACTCCCATATATGATTCATTTGTAGATCGAAAAATTTCAGTGATAACATCGTCAAAAGGGATAGAGATAAAAGAGACTCTGTGAGAAGCTCCAAATTTATTCCATAAGTAAAGTGCTACTTGTTTTACTCCAATCTCATGTGCAATACCACCAAGGTTAAAAAATATAAAGTGAGTTTTTAATCCTCTTTTCATAGTAAGATATGAAGCAACAGTAGAATCAAAACCACCAGACATCAATGACAAAATATCTCCTTGTGTTCCAATAGGAAAACCTGAGAGTCCTTTATATCTTTGTGTGATGATATTAAGTTGATTATGAACAAGTTCTATTTTTATAGTTACTTCTGGATTATGTAAATCGACACGACTTGTAGGATTTCTAGCTAACATAAATCCACCAACAGTTTGTTCTATGTTTGTTGATCTAAACTCATGTTTTCCCGTTCTTTTTGCACGAACAACAAAACTTTTATTTTGTATAGTGTGTGCCATCATCTCATTTACTGTAGTTTTAATAGCATCTAAAGTATCAGTTTTATCAAACTGTAAAGCTTCTAAAACTAGCTCAATACCAGGAGTTTGTAGTAAAACTATTCTAGCTTCTGTAACATACTCTATAGGAGAAACTACTTCTATCTTGTCATTAAATTTTCGTACATCTATATCTTTTGAAATTTTATGTAAAAGTTTTACTAGATTGTTATAAAGTTGACCTACCATTTGTTTTTTTGCTGATGGTCCTTTGACCATAATCTCAGGAAAAAATTTGATGATAAATTTTTGTGTTGTAATTTGCTTATTGTGCATTATTTAGCATCTCTTTTAAGAAGTTCACAATACTCTTTTGCATGATAAGTGATAATAATA
>Ga0193959_1001044_pt1 | contig 11247 bp, 10 predicted proteins | sample FB_2_MG_FD_140333 | JGI IMG/M metagenome (GOLD analysis project Ga0193959, IMG submission 140333) | Microbial mat bacterial communities from the Broadkill River, Lewes, Delaware, United States - FB_2_MG | ecosystem: Environmental > Aquatic > Freshwater > River > Microbial mats | place: USA...
GCGTTTGGTTTGGCGTGTGCTTCAGTATTCCCAGCAATCATCATGGGTATCTTCTGGACTCGTCATAACTCTCAGGGTGCGATTGCAGGTATGTTGGTAGGTTTGATTACTACAATGTGCTACATGTATTACTTCGCATTCGGTGGTGGTACTCCATCTGAATACATCATGGGTATCTCTCCAGGTGGCTTCGGTACTGTTGGTGCTATCTTGCACGTTATTGTTGGCTTCGTTGTATCCAGCATGACTGCAGAACCGCCTAAGGAAATCCAGGAAATCGTAGCTGATCTACGTATTCCACGTGGCGCTGGTGAAGCTCACGATCATTAAGATCGAGTAGAACCTTAAAGGAAGGGCGCCCAGCGTAAAGTTGGAGCGCCCTTTTTTGTTGATATGTTATAAGGACTGTAGAAATGCCTGATTCTTTCAAAATGACAAATTTGCCTTTTAGTCTTTTAGATGACAAAGAGCAGAAAGTACTACGCTCAAGTTTGGATATTGGTTACTACCAAAAGGGTGAATGCATAATGACCGCAGGTGAGGAGCCTGAGGGTGTTTTTATCATTTTGAAAGGAAAGGTTGGTGAAAGCGAGGTTGTTGAAGAGGGCGAGGTCTCGCAAGAGCATGTCTTTGTTCACTATACCAATGAAGATTATTTCGGTGGTTGGTCGGCGATACGCGGTAAAGCAATCCATAACTTTATTGCTGAGGAGGAAACGATCTGCCATGTGCTGCCAACGAAAACGCTGTTGGACTTAATGGCAAGTAATAACCTTTTTGCTGATTATTTTCAGCAAAACCTTTCGGCTAAAACAGAGATTGTGCAGCAGCATGGTAAAGACCAAGATATGGCTGAGTTTATGCTCGCTAAAGTGTCTGATGGTCTAGTGCGTGAGCCGTTGGTTATTATGGAAGGCACCACTATTCGTGAAGCGACCTTGCTTATGCGAGAGAAAAAGTCTGACTGTTTATTGGTTAAGCGCGGTAATCGTTATGGAATGGTAACGGGAACAGACTTGCTGGATGCTGTCATCGTTAATGAGATGTCGATGGATTCTGAATTAGCAGAGATTGCAAGCTATCGCCTAATTACGGTTAAGCCAGATGATTACCTTTTTAATGCGCTGATTATTATGACTCAACAGCATATTGAGCGTGTTGTTGTGATGAGAGATGCCGAAATGACAGGCATTGTTGAGTTGACTGATGTCTTGAGTTATTTCTCAAGCCACTCTCATGTTATCGGTTTACGGATAGAGCGAGCACAGACGGTTGAGGATCTTAAAGAGGCCGCTAAAGGGCTGGATGATCTGATAAAGGCGTTGGTTTCAACTGGTGTGAAAACGCGATTTGTGATGGATCTATTGGCAGCAATGAACGGTCGAATTATTGCAAAGCTCTTCAATATTATTATTCCATCGGATATGCAGCCTCATGTTTGCCTGCTGGTTATGGGCTCTGAGGGGCGTGGTGAGCAGATAATGAAGACCGATCAGGATAATGCCATTATTCACCGTGATGGTTTAGTGTGGCCGGCTATGCAGGAAACGCTTAATCGTTTTAGTAAGACTTTGATAGAGTTTGGTTTTCCGCCCTGTCCGGGTAATATTATGGTTTCAAATCCTGCATGGGTCCGATCTTTGGGGGATTGGACGAAGATGCTTCAAGATTGGGCTGATAAGTGTGATGGTGATGCTCAGATGAATCTGGCGATCGCGCTAGATGCGAAGCCTGTAGCCGGTAATCCTGCGATATTTAAAGCTAGCCGAAATTGGTTTATGCGCCACTTGAGAAATAATGATGTTTTCTTCTCTCATTTCGCGAAAGCTTCCTTGGAGTTTGATACGCCTTTGACCTTCTTTGGTAATTTAAAAGATAAAGGTGAGTTGGATATTAAGAAGGGCGGTATCTTCCCGATAGTGCATGGGATAAGGTCTATTGCACTTGAGTATCGTGTTAAGCCAACAAATACTTTTGAAAGAATTGAGGCCTTGGTTGAGCTGGGGCAGATAAAAGAAAAGCACGGTAAGGATATAACTGAAGCACTCAGTTTGTTTATTAGTTTGCGCTTAAGGCAGCAGATCAAACGGATGGAGTGTAGTGATGATGGACATGACCAGACACCTAATGTTATTGAATTACAGTCACTAGATAAATTGGAACGTGATTTGTTACGTGATGCTTTGCATATTGTTAAGGGCTTTAAGAAGCACCTTGAGCTTAGATATCACCTTGGGGGCTAAGCGATGATCATACCCAGAGCGGTCAGAAGAATAAAAGAGAAGTACGATCATAAGTCAGGGCCTCATTCCCATCTATTCGAACCTTATGATGGTGATGAAGTTGTATCCTTAGATTGTGAAACGACGAGCCTCGATGTTAAGCAGGGGGAGATCGTTTCAATTGGGGCGGTAAAGATACGTGGGCGAAAAGTGCTATCGAGTGAGCGCTTGGATATTAAGTTGAAGCCGCCGAAGTCTTTAACAGGCGATTCGATAAAGATTCATAAGATTCGAGAAAGTGATCTTGCTGAAGGGATCGATATTGAAGATGCGCTTCAGCAGGTGCTGGATTTTGTGGGTAATCGTCCGATTCTTGGATACTACGTAAATTACGATATACGGATGTTGGATAAATTTATCAGGCCATCATATGGCTTCGGTTTACCTAATAAAGCTATTGAATTGTCGCATGTATACCATGACATTATTAAATGGAAGGCGATTGGGGGGAATGTCGATCTCCGTTTTGACACGATTTCTAAGCAGTTAGATATTCCTATGTTGGAGAGGCATACCGCTATTGGTGATGCGTTGACCGTAGCGCTGATGTATGTGCGGTTGAAGTACGGTGATCCACCCGAAGCGCATTATTGAAATCAAGATTACGTCAAAACTTTAACGGGCCTTATGGCCCGTTTTTTGCTTTATATATTCCAAAGGTTGTTGTTAATGTCTGTAAAAGACAAAATAATGACATTTATACGGCGTAAACACTTGCTGTAGTGTTTAGTCTGATTATAATGTCAATAAATTGCCGTTTGGTGCTGAGATGATTGAAAGAGCTGATATTAATAGCGTTTTGATGCAGATGAGGACGATTAAGTCCGAGGTTCAATCTGCTTCTTCTGAGATGCCGCTTTCTAAGCCAACTGAACTTAATGGTATTAAAGCGACTGATCGCACGGCATTTGGCGATATTTTAAAAAATGCGGTGGATGGTGTTAATAGTACACAGGCTGATGCCAAAAAAATGGCAGTTGCTTATGAGCAAGGAGATCCTTCTGTGGATCTGCCGCAGGTGATGATCGCTGCGGAAAAAGCGTCAGTGTCTTTTCAGGCGATGACCCAAGTGCGTAATCGCTTGGTGAGTGCTTACGAAGATATAATGAAAATGCCTATCTAATAAGAATAGTAATACAGGATGAATGGCTGTGGCTGATGGTGCTGAATCGTTAAGCGGTAACCCAATGCTAGGTTTTAATAAGCTTAGTATCGTTAGACAAATCGGATTGATGGTTGGGTTGGCAGCAAGTGTGGCTATAGGCTTTGCTGTGGTTTTATGGTCGCAGAAGCCTGAACAGCGTGTATTGTTTAGCAATCTATCATTCTCGGACGCCAATCAAATTATTGAGCAACTTCGCCTGTATAATGTTCCTTACAAGTTTGATGCTGATGGTCGGGCAATTCTTGTTCCCGATGAGTATGTTCATCAAGCACGTCTGAAGTTAGCCTCTGAGGGCTTTACTGCCGATAAAACAGTGGGTTTTGAAATCCTCGATAAAGAGCAAAGCCTTGGTACGAGTCAGTTTATGGAAACGACTCGTTATAGGCGAGGTCTTGAGGGTGAATTGGCGAGAACAATCGCAAGCATGACCTCTGTTCGTAATGCTCGTGTTCATTTGGCTATCCCTAAAGATACAGTGTTTATTCGAGATACTCGTAAGCCAACGGCTTCCGTTTTTTTGGAGTTGTTTTCGGGGCGACAGTTAGAGCGTGACCAAGTTGCCTCAATTGCAAACCTTGTTGCGTCAAGTATTCCAGCATTGAACGTCAAAGATGTGACGGTTGTCGACCAGCGTGGTCGATTGCTTAATATGCGTGATAAAGATGTCAATGTTGTTCTTGCCGCTAAGCAGATGGAATACACGCGAAGCCTTGAAGAAACAATGCTTAATCGAGTGAATAGTATTCTTCAGCCGGTTGTTGGGATTGGTCGCTTTAGAGCGGAAGTGTCAGCGGATGTCGATTTTACATCGGTTGAGCAGACCGATGAACTATACAATCCCGATCTGCCTGCGCTGCGAAGCGAGCAAACAATGGATGAGTCCCGTGTCGGTGGTGCTGCTCCTGTTGGTATTCCTGGGGCATTATCAAATCAGCCGCCAGGGCCAAGTAGTGTGCCAGAGCAAGCTGAATCAGGAGCCGGTGTTGTCGGTGGAAATGGCTCCCCAGGTTCTGCTCGTAAGCAAGCCACTCGGAACTATGAGCTGGATCGCACAATTAGTTATACCAAGCATCAGCAGGGTCGAGTGAGACGCATTACTGTAGCCGTTGTTGTGGATGATTTGTCGAGTATCAATGCAGAGAGTGGTGAAGTGGCTCGTTCCCCTTGGGATCAGAACGAGCTTGAGCGATTACGTATTCTTGTTCAGGATGCGGTTGGTTATTCTGCTCTGCGTGGTGATAGTGTAAATGTTGTGAATACCCCCTTTGTTGCAGAGACGCCTATCGTTACTGAAGATATTCCTATCTGGAAGCAGGAGTGGATATGGGATGTTGCAAAGCAGGTCATGGCTGTAATATTTGTTCTGGTGCTGGTTTTTGGTATTTTAAGGCCCATTTTGCGTAATTTGGCAACGGCTGGCACTGCCGGGAATGTTGCTGGTCTTGGTGCTGCTGGAGAAGTGAGTGCTGAGCTTGCCGGTTTGGATGGTGCGGATTTTTCATCAGATTCAGTGACGTTTGGTAGTGATGATGAATTATTACCAACACCAAATGAGAGCTTTGATTATCAGTTAAATGCTATTCGTAGTATGGTAGCTGAAGATCCTGCGCGTGTTGCTCAGGCAGTTAAACAATGGGTAGGTGACGATGAGTGATGGGGCAAATCAGGAGGGGCTGACAGAAATTGATAAGGCCGCAATCCTACTGATTAGCTTGGGCGAAGCTGATGCCGCTGAAATTCTCAAACATATGGGGCCGAAAGAGGTTCAAATGATTGGTGAAGCTATGGCGCAGCTGAATAACGTGCCGCAAACTCGTGTTGAATCTGTTGTTGGTGACTTTATGGGTCTGGTGAGTGATCAGACCGGTATTGGTATTAACAATGATATATATATTCGTTCTATGCTGAACCAAGCATTGGGCGAAGAGAAAGCTAAAACCCTTCTTGATCGAATTCTGATGAGTACCAATACTTCCGGCCTAGATACGTTGCGTTGGATGGAACCTCGTCAAATCGCAGAAATTATCCGTTACGAACATCCTCAGATTCAAGCGGTAGTTGTCGCGTATTTAGAACCAGATCCTGCTGCGGGGGTGCTGGGCTTTTTTGATGATAAGCAGCGGTTAGATATTTTAATGCGCGTCGCTGCGCTTGATCGTATCCAGCCACAAGCGTTGCAAGAGCTTAATGATATTTTAGAGCGTCAATTTGCTGGCGCTAGTGGTGCAAGTTCTGCAACTCTGGGTGGTGTTAAGTCTGCTGCAGACATAATGAACTTTATTGATTCAAGCATAGAGGCTGAATTGATGGAGGGTATTAAGGAATCTGATGAGCACTTGGCGAGCAGTATTTCTGATCTGATGTTTGTATTCGATAACTTGATGGATGTTGAGGATATGGGAATTCAAGCAATTCTCCGAGAAGTTTCCACCGATGTCCTAGTGATTGCGCTTAAGGGTGCGGATGTCTCACTTCAAGAGAAAATATTTAGGAATATGTCTAAGCGTGCTGCTGAATTGCTCCGAGATGACCTTGAGGCGAAGGGGCCGGTTCGCGTAAGTGAAGTTGAAGAGGCTCAAAAAGAGGTGCTTACTATAGCGCGCAGATTGGCTGATGAAGGTGAAATTATTCTCGGCGGTGGCGGTGAGGCCATGGTTTAGGTGTGTAGCTAATGTCGGGTGATAACAAAGGTTTTCAGCGTATTAAGGCGGATGAAGCGGTTGAAGCTTTAGGTTGGAATCTTCCTCAAATGGATGTGGCTACTGATATAGGGCTGCAAAGAAAAAATCCAGTCGAGGTTACCGTCGTTGAAGAAATTATCGCGGCAGAGAAAATTACCGTTGCCGAATTGGAAGCTATAAGAGAATCGGCGCGTTTGGATGGGCTTTCGGCTGGATTGGAGGAAGGTCGCTCAAAAGGTGTCGCAGAGGGTAAGCAGGAAGGCTTGCTGTCGGGGCGAGATGCTGGCTACAAAGAGGGCTATAAGCAAGGTGAAGCTGAGGTTCAGCGCTTGCAAGGCTTGTTTAGTGGTATGCTTGCTGAGTTAGAAAAACCGCTCGAAGATACGACTGAAATTATAGAGGAAAAGCTACTACAGCTCGTTGTTGGTTTGTCTGAGGCTGTTATTGGCGCAGAGCTGTCTGCGCGCAAAGATCTGTTGCTTGATTCAATTCGGGAGGCTCTTCAGCAGCTACCTGATCCTATTGTTAATGTCTCCATTCATATCAACTCTGATGATAAGGTTTATTTGGAATCGTTAGACCTGTTGCCAGGAGTTGAAGTTGAGCTATTAGCAGATGATTCTTTGCAGGCCGGAGGATATCGTATCAATACCAGTAATACGCTGGTTCAGCATGATGTTGAGAGCCGGTTTGCTGATGTTGTAAAACAGTTTAGCCATAACGCGCAAAGCAAAACGCCTGATAGTCATGAGTAAGTTAGCTCAGCACCTTTCCTCTCACTCCACTTCCATGTTGAATTCTCCGCGCCCTCGTATCGAAGGGCGAATCACTCGAATGATCGGATTAACCATTGAAGCTGTTGGTATCAAGTGTGCAGTAGGAGAGTGTTGCTATATTGAGCTTTCTGCTGAGCAGAGTGTTGAAGCTGAGGTGGTGGGCTTTTCAGGTGATCGAATTTACTTAATGCCGCTTTATCCTATCGAGGGATTGCAGGCAGGAACCCGAGTCGTTGCTTCGTCAGACTCTGGTAAGGTACCTGTTGGTATGAATCTTTTAGGACGAGTGCTGAATGGCGTGGGTAAGCCTATTGATGGTAAAGGCCCGCTGTTACCAGAGGCTGAAACGGGGCTTGCTGGTGAGATAATTAATCCGCTGATGCGTGAGCCTATCAAACAGCCGCTTGATGTCGGTATAAGGACTATCAATGGATTGCTAACGGTTGGTCGAGGCCAGCGAATGGGGCTTTTCGCGGGTAGCGGCGTGGGCAAGTCCGTTTTGCTGGGTATGATGACGCGTTTTACCGAAGCTGAAATAATTGTTGTTGGCTTGATCGGTGAGCGTGGCAGGGAAGTTAAAGAGTTTATCGATCATAGTCTTGGTGATGAAGGCTTGAAACGGTCGGTTGTTGTAGCTTCCCCTGCGGATGATTCTCCTTTGATGCGCTTAAGGGCATCTCAGTTGTCGACAAGAATCGCTGAATACTTTCGTGATCAAGGTAAGAATGTGTTGCTGTTAATGGATTCATTGACACGTTATGCACAGGCGCAGCGAGAGATTGCGCTGGCCGTGGGTGAGCCGCCGGCTACAAAGGGCTATCCACCGTCAGTTTTTGCCAAAATACCTAAATTGGTTGAGCGTGCTGGTAATGGTGAAGAGGGTGGGGGTTCGATTACCGCTTTTTATACTGTATTAACAGAAGGCGATGATCAGCAAGATCCTGTAGCGGACTCTGCGCGAGCCATTTTGGATGGTCATGTTGTATTGTCACGCCAGTTAGCAGAGCAAGGGCATTATCCTGCTATTGATATAGAAGCATCTATAAGTCGTGCTATGCCGCAAATTATCGATCAAGATCATTTGCAAATGGCGATGCGTTTTAAGCAGCTATACTCTAAGTTCAGGCAGAATGAGGACCTTATCAATGTGGGTGCCTACGTTAAAGGAAGCGACCCGGATACTGATTTTGTGATTGATAACTTGCCCTCTTTAAATGCTTATTTGAGGCAAGGGATTGATGAATCATTCCCTTTATTACAGTCAATGCAGCAGATGATTATGGTGCTTTCGACGCCGCCAGCAGTTGAGCAGAATAACCAGCAGCAATTGCATCGCCCTGTAACAAATGGTCTTCAGAAATGAAAAAACGATCAAAGCGTCTTCAATTAGTTTTGGATTTGGCTGAGCGTAAGAAAAAGCAAGCAGATCAATTTCTTGCGGCTAGTCGTCAAAGAGTTGAGCAAGATCAGCGTACGATGCAACAGCTAGAACAATATATGTCGGAGTATCAGCAAGGCTACCTAGGTGTGAATGCTGAAGGTTGTAGTGGTGCTCAATTGCACGCGCAGCAAGCATTTATGCAGAAAATACAAGATGCGCAAGATACTCAAGTAAAAGCGATGGCCCAAAATAAGCAGGAGCTGGAGGTTGTTGAGCAGCATTGGAAGACTGCTTATGCTCGCTTTAAAGGGATGCAGAAATTGACTGATAAAGCGATCGATACTGAAAGAAATGAAGAAGAAAAAAGCCTGCAAAAGCAGCTTGATGAACGTTCTCAGGTCGTTAAATCTAGTTTGTAGTTAGTTTGGCCTGCTTTTTGCTGTTGGTTATATAGGCATATTCATAGGAGCCTGTAATGAGCCAGCAATTGACTACCTCCGCTACCGGTGGATTATTAGCGTTAAATCCCTCTACTTCCCTGCAAGGGCCTACTTCCGTTGGTGGAGAAGGTGCTCTGTTTAGTGGTTTCGGAGCACTTCTTACTCAGCAATCCAGTTCTTCAGGTACGGCGAGCGAATTTCATGATGGCGTTTTTTTGCCGCAAACAGGTATTAAATTGCCGTCTGCTGTCGGTGAGGATGCGGCTGAAGCTGCAACGGTGCAGCAGCAGATGCTCTATATCGCTCAGATGTTAGAGCAGCAGGCAGAAGGGGATGTGTCGCCAGAAGTAAGTGCTGAGCTTGCGAAGGCTCTGAAACAATATGTTGATCAGAAGCCAGTTATTCCTCCTGAGTTAGAAGGTCATGATGAAACTTCTGAAGTGGTTGAGCTGCTTCCTGCCGAGGGCGGAGGGAAGCAGACCTATCAAGCACCGGAAGAGTATATCTCCAGTGAGTTGGATAGGGTCACTACAGACCTTGAGCGAGATAGCTTGGCGGCTAATAGGAATGTCACTTCTGTCGATGATGTAGAGGCCGATCTAAGTATGGGGGGGCAGAAGGCATTAGTTGACGAAGGTGCTAAGGCTTCAGTAAATGGAGAGGTTGGCTCTCAGCAGCACCAGGCTCAGCTGCAGAGTCAGACTCAGCCTTTATCTGATGCAGCTCCAAAAGTGGCTGATGTAAAGTCTGTTGATACTGAACGTCCAGTAGAAAAAATAGATCAATCAAGGCAGATGGCCGCGCAGCAAGAGCAGCAGCAGAATGTAGTTGTGCAAAATGAGGCGAGCGCTATTGATAAGGTCAAATCTATGCCTGCAGATGTTGTTTCTGGGTCAGGTACAAAGCCTGATAATGTTCGGACTTCCAAGAGTGAGTCAGTCGTTGATGTTGATAGAGATGCCGATATGTTATTGCGAAGAGAGGCGTTCAGTAGTGGTAAGGCTGACAAAGCGGATCTTGTCGCTTCCGGAGAGCGAAACCTTCCGCCTGTAGATTCTGTTGTTAAGCTTGAAGGTGCTACTAAATTAATGCACGAGCCTGCGGTGCCGCAAAAATTTGAATCAGCATTAGAAATGTCTCAGCATTTTTTGCAGAAAGTTACGGCTGGAGACAAAGCGGTAGATACGGGATTTAATCAACGAATGGAAAGTTTGGTGGCTGTTGGACAGCAGGCTCAAGCTCAGCCATTAAGCGCACCTACCCAAGCACAGAAAACGGTATCTGATGCTCAAAACTTCATGATGCCGCAGCATGTGAAATTCAATACGCCAGCATGGAATACCGCCTTAGGTGAACGGGCAATAATGATCTCTGCCCAGAATAACCAAGTTGCGCAGATACAGCTTGATCCTCCTGAATTGGGATCGTTAAGTGTGCGTGTGAATTTAAATCAAGATCAAGTCAGTCTTAGTTTTACCTCACCTCACGCGCATGTAAGAGATGCTGTGGAGCAAAGTTTACCTAGGTTGCGTGAGATGTTTGCGGAGCAGGGGCTTGCGTTGCAGGATTCTTCTGTCTCAGATCAGTCTGCCGGGCAACAGCAGCGAGAGTCATTTTCTGATGCAAATGGCTCGGAAGGTGGATCGCAGTATGCTGGAGGCGGAAGTGGTGAAGTGGATGCTGAAGTCGACAGGGATTTTGGGAAGCCTGTTTCGTTGGTTGATTACTATGCTTAAAGCCCATGAAGAAGTCGCTTTTTCAAGCTCTCAGCCGTAAAACATAATTATTTGTTTAGTATTGATCTTCAGCCTTAAAATCAGTGTGTTATATTAGGTGTAATACTGTTTGAGCAATCTAGATACTGGCTTGATGCTGGTTTTATGATGATATTGAGGATCTATCGATGGCCGAAGAGCAAGATGCTAGCACTGAAGAAGGTGGCGCAAAGAAATCATCGAAATTAAAACTGATAATTATTGCTGTTTTAGCGTTAGTCATCGTTGGTGGTGGCGGTGCGGCAGCTGCATTGTTTTTATTGGGTGGTGATGATTCTGCTGCAGAAGAGGCCGCTCCGGCTGAGCCTGTCAGAGCAGAGGCTATTTATACCAAAGTAAGAACCATGGGAGGGAAGCCCATGTTTGTCGTGACACTCCAGTCGCAAGACAAGCGACCTCATTATATGCAGTTATATGTAGAAGCAAAAAGTCGCGATCAAGCCGTAGCTGATGCTCTGACTCTTCATATGCCTTTAATCGTTTCTCGTTTGAATAATCTTTATAGTACTCAAGACTTTAGAGTGTTGCAGTCACTAGAAGGTAAGACTGAATTAAGAGACAAGTCTACTGATCTAGTACGAGAGATAATGCAAGAGAAGATCGGCAAACCCGGCGTAGAAACTATACTCTTTACCAATATGGTAATGCAGTAATGCAAAGCTGCCTGAGTGGAGTAAATCTCTAAATGTCAGTTAAGGATCTCCTGTCACAGGATGAAATCGATGCTCTTCTTCATGGAGTAGATGA